>Ga0307512_10000961_pt1 | contig 42434 bp, 26 predicted proteins | sample 14_EM_MG_FD_200267 | JGI IMG/M metagenome (GOLD analysis project Ga0307512, IMG submission 200267) | Populus trichocarpa ectomycorrhiza microbial communities from riparian zone in the Pacific Northwest, United States - 14_EM | ecosystem: Host-associated > Plants > Roots > Unclassified | place...
GAGATATCTGGCCGAGTTGCAAGTGCTGCGTACATTAGTGATCCCACGACTGCTTGATAGTCTGTGATGTCTTCCAATTCCTTCTCCCCCCGATCCTCGGCCAAGTCCAATTTTACATTGGGATCCATGGGCGTCGAGACATCGTGAGTGTGCTCCATGCCGAATCGTCTGAGGATTGTGGTAATATAGGCTTTCTGACCGAGACTGATTCCGGTACCAATTTCATCGCGGTGAATTTCGATGCCGAGGAATTGGTGTGCCGGGCCGAGGTTCGTGATCTTATATTTCTCCGAGAGTTTTGCCTTGACCTCGATTGCAGCTTTGGCAGCGGTCTCCGGATATGACATGGAGATATCGTCGACATACAGAAGTATTAGAATACCATCGCTGCGGAGATAGAGGTTGGGGTCGGCTGAAGACTGTGTGAACCCAAGAGAGAGTAGAAAGGCATTGATATCGTCGTGCCATAGCCGTGGAGCTTGTTTAAGGCCGTAGAGAGCTTTCCTTAGTCTGACAATGATCTTTGGTGCGTTGAGGCCCTCTGGCCATCCTTCTGGCAAAGTCATATAGATGTCGTCATCGTCGATTTCGGGGTTTAGGAAGGCAGTAACTACATCCAAGTGGTCCATATTCCATCCGTATCTCGCGATGAGAGAGATGAGATACCGAAACGTAGTTAGCTTCCCAACAGGGGCATAAGTCTCACCGAAATCTGTCTGCTCATATCCCTTTATGACTAGCCGTGCTTTGTACCGTATAGACCCGTCAGGATTGTGTTTAGTCTTGTAAACCCACTTAGAGCCAATATATATGAGAGTGCAAGTACGGCTGAATGCCATCAGCCCGTATCAGAGTCAACAGTCATCTCCGGCCATACAAGACATCACCGTCTCCGGCCATACGAGACACCTCCACTCCGGGCATACAAGACATCTCCGCTCCGGCCATACAAGACATCTCCGCTCCGGCCATACGAGGCTCATCTCCGGCTGAGACCTGTATATGCAACAACTCTGTTGAGGTTCAAACCGAGTGAGAATAAATGCGACAACATAAGGTGCTAAATAAGCACCGATCCCTAGAACTGTGGCAATGTAGGCTAACAATATAGTCTTCCAGGTTAGACAATCCCTAAAAACCTGAGCCGCAAATCTCGGGTTAGTTGCGGAGATGTCTGAAACAGCGATATTACTTACCACGCCAAAGCTGCGCGAAAAGCGAGACTTTCTATACTGGTCGTTATTGTTTGCTCGAAAGGCACTGAGCATGGAATGGTCCCCGTAAAAGGTATCGCTCATGGCAGACTCGGTGGGTGCTTCGCCTACGGCTACTGCACCTCCCATGAGGTCATTGATTTCACGTATTACAGGCTGTATTTCTTCCTCCTCACGTTGTACATCTTCCTTATGCTGTACCAAAAAAACGCAAGGGTAGTGCGGCTCGAGTATCGTAGCCAGGAGATTGAGTAACGACATTGCGATGTAGGGCACCACTGTTAGTGAAAATGCTGTGTAACCATACCTCTCAAATTGGCGGCCGCGTGCGATGTACAGTTCCCATGAGCCATAGAACACTTGGAAGATTGCTACACCAGCCTTCACAACGCCATGGTTGCTACTGAGCGTGACAGGACCGTTCGCACTGTCGTCATTGGCACTACACCTGTATAAGCTATGAACTCCTAAAACTTTTGCGTGCAGGCTAACCTTTGCCGTTTCTCTGGGGAATTTTGTGTGGGTGATATTCTATCGATATTCGTTGACATAGATCTTGAACGGCGAGCGGGTGTAGGGATTTGGGATAGGATATAATCGAATGGTAGTTGTACCGGGTAATACAGTTCCCTCCATTCGCGGGGGAAACTCGGATGCGCGCCGTGCACATAAACAGGAAAGTGGTTAAAATATTTGACACGCCTGCTAAACATTAAGTCTGTGGCTGAGACCTCCAGCGAACGAATACATACCCTTCTAGAAATTTGTCAATGCGCTTAGGCTCGGCATGAATCTCTGTCGATGCAGTGGTGTCGTTTCTCGTAAGTTTCACCAAGGTGTAAAGTGCCCCGGCTTTGTGAGCCTTGTGAAGGTCATCCTTCGACCACAATGCACATCGTGCGATCACCCCAACCGCACGGCCAACACCAATAAAAGGCATGAACAGTGCGCACACCATGAAACAAATTGTGTCTCTCTTCCGTGCTCCGGGAGTTGCTACAACCGTGAAGGCGTGGGTAATGTAATTCGCAATGAAGAATTTCGCAACGTCGGTCCAGTCGGCTGGCCGGCAACAAACATCTCCTTTAACTTGACACCTCGAAGAGCTCGTCGAATTTGCTGATTACAGGCGCCATGGTGATCAACCGTTTGCGGACAATGGCAGGTCGTTGAGAGCTTGAAAGTAAGGCTGAAATTCGTTGTAGTAGAAGCGGCGTGGCTTGTGGCTGCAGAACGCTGAGATTCTCGCAAATTGATATTGCATGTGGGATTTGGTGGATAGAAATGCAGATTAACTGGAGGTCGCTTCCGCCGCCTTTATACTGGATGACAGTGCTTCAGCTGATAGCAAATTCAATTCTCAAGTGCTTCGATTGGCGCTGACTGCACATGGCCAATCAAGTTGCTTGAAAATTAATCTTGAAAGAACCTTCAAGCAGTACCAGACACCTCTGTTTAGATGTGCTATGACATAGGTAGGCGGCAAGAAAAGAAACATTATGGGTGCGGTTTCATTTTAATTGCATCTATTCCTACCTATGCCACCATTCATTTAATTAGAAAAGCAGGCATTTCACTTGAGCGTTTCCCTTGCAAGTGGTCTAGCACACCTTCCCGGGGACCACCAGGCAATGGACACATGGCTCGGCATATTGGAGCAGTCCTACCGCTCTGAGATTCGAACTTGGAGGTTGCAGTAGTGTTTCAGATTGCATCAGTAGTATTGAGTTCGAGTTGCGGGAGCAGTTTGTATGAAGGACAATCTTTCTCACTTCGCTCGTTTCTATGTACTGGTTTCCCTATTAAGCTATCTGTTAGACACCCTCTACGGCATTACGAGATATAATTTACTGTATTATCTAGGTATATCCGGTTTTTTGTAGCGACGCAGAACGTATGATCTGTTGCTCTTATTTGTTTACTCTCAGCCGTACCAGCTTCCAAGCAATTTTGAAGCATCAGGACAATATAAGACTTCTATCGGGCTGTAAATCCTGCCTGCAGTGCTACAAATAAACTGAGTACACCCAGCTAATACGGTACATATTGTCGCTGTCTGCAGGTGCTCACAAAAATAAGGCCCAGCTGCACCCTGTAGAACTTCTGCCGACCAAGATCTAGATCCAAGAGAAACTTCAAAACTCAAGGTGTCAGAACACTGCTATTAGAGTCTGCCTGTCACCTGCTCTATAACTATTGGGTCGCTCGCCCGAATTGGATATGGGAATAATGGAGCAAAGTTACAAAGGGGCGCAGACATCAAGCTTCAGGGTGTATTCGGTGGTGGACGCGCTTCGTTCGGCGACTGCAGACTGCATTTTTCTTGTGGCTCTCAACAATCGATGTGTTGTTATTTCGATGATCATATAGTGCTTCTTGAGAACTCTAGGTTGCCAATGTCTTAGCGCTATATTTCTATGCTAGTCTGCGTTTGCACACTTCAGTAGGTGTCGACATGTCGGCTGATTGATTTTCTTGTGGCTCTCAATGATCGGTGAGTTGTCACCTCGATGATAAGCCAATGGAAGAATCCAATTGGTAGTGTGCTTCTACACTAATCTGCCGCGCTAAAGTTGTAAGACATGTCCTCGAATTTCTTTTGAGTACCATCAGCTGGTACAGTTTTATTGGCTGCAAGGAACAGTTTACGAAAGCTGTCTACTGGCGACTTAAATACTTTTTGTTGGTTAGATCTCGTTCAACCAATCGAAACCTTCAGTAGGTATGCCGATCTACTCTGCAAAAGTTAAAGTTGCTGCCGAAAGAGGTGATACAACCGCAGAAACTACAATGACAACCTCACGCCGCGCAGAAGTGTGCTGTGAAACCTGCTATCGTACTCTTCATAAAAGCGGGGTAGCAACGTTTGTACGTCACATCCCAACTCGAGACATTCTTTCGATGGGTTGAAGTCAATGCTTGTGGTTCAGTGCAGCTTGGTACGCTAGTGAATAACCCCAGATTGTCGTCGGGGATCTGATTAGCGATATCTTCACTAATTGGACGGACATTTGCCGATATTTTGTCCAGCTCACCCACCAATTGATAGTGAAATGACTGAGTCTAGAGTAAGGAGAAAATGTGGGTCCAAGGTAGGACGCAAGACTAAAAAGCACGGTGGAATCATGTGCGCTGGTAGCCCCAGTTACACCGTTCCACATGAAATATTAATAGACGCACCCGATTGAAGTATGTTCCCCGAACCTCACGCCCCTCTCCAAACTTTTAAACTTTGACAAGATTGCAAAAAGAAGTGGCCTGCGCGAATTCAATCCATGAACTTTAGATATACATAAATAATAAACTGTGTGTGTGCAAATGATTACATATGCAAGATGCAACCTTTTGGGATGGAACTTCGATTGCAACAAACAAATTGAGCTAACAAACATTGTAGTTTAACAAGTGGAGAGCTAGGTATAGTGTCGCACTTGGATCTTAGAGTACACAAATTGAGATCGATTGTCTGGAAAAATTTCGGGCAGTTCTGTAAAGGTCAAAGCTAGAGATATTGTCATCAACATCGCGAGCGGCGGATGCAGTTATACCAAGTTATAGATCTGTATTGCCATTAGATGAATAGTTAGCGCTTATACATATGTAATGAGCCCGAAAGATGATTGTCGTCGAGTAGTAACTTAGGGTTGAGAAGTACATTTCCTAGGAAACTTCTGTCTGTGACAAACATGAATGCAGGAAATAACCGCAGTCTGCAGCCCGAAGTCGTTTCTCACTAACAAACCCGAAATTCCCAAATATATTCATGCCGTCTGTGATATAGACTGAACTTTCCTCAACATTTTCCCCTACCATACGTTACACAATATCCCACATACCCTGCTATGTCTCTTCCCACCGCAGCTACCTGCTCCCGCATTTATCAGAAGCTCACCTCCGCTGTAGCAAATTGTGACGTGCCAGTCAAAAATGTGAATTTACGACATTAACCAAGAAAGGGTACATGTGGATGGGGCTCCACGAACTATAATTGCTTCTTTCGGCCGTTTGCCCTTATTCCCGCTATGCCAAATAAATACCCACCTCCGATTAGAGTAACAGGGTACGTGGGAAACGAGCTGCAGTAAGATGCTTGAGAATGTCTTCCATGCTACGCTGAGGGACTTCGGCCGGATGGTATATCACTCGGTTTTGAGACCACAAGACACAGCAACAAGAGGAAGGAAGGAAATTGTGCTGTTGTAGAGAAGCTAGGCCGCGCTCACATTGGTATTTTTGTTGCTGGTTCGGTAGCTGCTTTTTATAGGCGCACCAATCCATGAGATGCCACACAGCGGTTTTCGAACGGAGGAGCTAAGAGATGTAATGGCGGGGTTCACGAAGGGTTAATGTTAGAGTATACGCAGCCATTTAGTACTCTACTTAGCAACGCTCAACCGAAGAGTGATAGTGCGAGACAATCACTTGCCCCACTTGATAACTCGGACATTTAAACCTAAAGACCTAGTCCTAATTCGGGCTGTGAATTCCGCCTACTGGTGGTGCTTGCCTCGCGCAACCGTTCCGGGGAGACGCTTTGAATAATCCATCAACTTCCAACACGCTACCACAGTAGATGTCATTGGAAATCTGTCTTTCCCTTTGAGCTGGAGCTAGTAGAAATTCGTAGGTAATGTAAAATACAGCGTGGGCGGCTGGCACTTATTCATCGGTGCAGCAAGGAGAGGTATGATAAGGGGTGTTGTTTTTATTGCACATGGCGGGGAGAGGTCTCTCTACAGTTTAAAGTATCTCTGTGGTGTAGTTTAAATCCCACGATGGGTGGTTTAAAACGCACTACCTACTGGTAAATTAGCTGTCTGGCCTTGAATATGGTGAGATCTACATGCCGTGCAACGATAACTCAAAGTTGTAGCGAGGTTATTGTGCAGGTGTAGTAAGAGAGTGTAGTAAGATTATTATAAGATATTGTCGTGAAATTGTATCATGAAATTATCATGAGGTTGAAAACCTCGAAATCTTTGTGTTCGTTTTGTATGCGAGGAGGGAATTCCCTGTGATACATGAGCATGCGAGATATTTAGCTTTACAAGTATACTACATGATGACGTAATAAGTGTGCAGCTTTTGAGGTTGCAATGGTATTGATCGGAGGTCCGAAGTAGAATTCCCGGTACTTTTCGTCGTGTTTGTTCTGCTATATGAATGAAAGGCACATCCGGGGGTACCCTGGTGGGTGATCACTAGGTTATGTAAGTCGCTGAACGCTTCAAGTCGTAATGGAAAATTGTATCTGAACTTGAATTAACTATCCTCACGGGAAAGACAGGTGCCGCTTGAAACAATGCGCAATGCAAGTTCTCAATGACAGTCGTTTGGCTGAAGATTTAAAATTCCATCGCTTCCCGCCACACAGTGATACAATACTATCCCGCCTACCCCACCATGTCTCACACTAACCAACAACACTTGACCCCTGCATCCCCTGTCAAGCGAGATCGGATCTACGTGCGAGGCGAAAGTACTGCAACCCCCACACCCCATGAAATTATTTAGAAATAACAAATTTCCCCCTGGATTTGTTGACCATATTACATGCTCTTCAGATTGCAGTGTAGCTAACTCGGTACTACATTTCTGATCTGGAATCATCGTATGTATGAACGGGTTGTGATGTTGCGAAGAAGAAGCCGGCGGATAGTAATCGGGTTCTCGAACTTAGATCTGATCTCGGTTAAGTAACCAGATCTGACATTTTGACTCGGATCGATCTCATTTACTTTTGATTGCATCACTAGTGGCTGAGCCACGCACAGACTCATCTCGTCGCGCCATACAACCCTCCCTTTGCGGTTGACAGATACTAATCATCGCGCTTCAAATCGCACGACGTCTATACGACAAGGGGCAGCAGACCAGTGTGTTAATCTACCCCCACGTTTCCGGAGGTGAGCATAGAGAAAGACTACCGCTAACGCGCGGCAATTGTGTGCGGCACACAGGTCTACACCGGAGATGAACGAGCCTCCACCCGACTCATGCTCCCCAACAGCTTCGGACAGGGATATCGAGCTAATATTAGACTTCCTCTGCAATCATCTAAAGATTCACGATTCATCGCAATATTCCGGCGCGCCGTCTAGCGAGCAGAAACTATCCTATTACAACTCTCCACTACCTGATGCACAGAGCGAACGGGTTCGGGCCATCATGGATGCTATGGTCACCATCGCTCAGCCACACCCCCGACAAGTTCTCGCGATGACCCTGGCCACCAGTAACACCGAGGCTCGCCTCTGCCTCGCCCAGAACGACTTGCAGGTGCCGCTCTCCGTTGAAACGTTCTTGCTCAGGATATGGGATCGGTTGCGGGAAATGTCTAAGCATCACGCCAACACGATGGCTCTTGCAAATCGCAGCTGGAAACCTCTTGCCGATGGTTCATCACCAAAAGCCGAGCGCGGTGATAAAAAGCTCCAGGAGCTAGGCCGTAACTTGCGTCGCGAAGTATATCAACATAACTACGCTCGATTCAAGCAGCGCGTGACCAAGAGGCAGGCGACGTTTATGAACTTTCGCCAGCACTTCGATGAGAATTGGAATCCAAGCCAGCGTTTCGACATCGATGTGCATCTAGTTCTGGATGCGGCAGCGTTGGTCGTTGAACTTGTGGCGAACACACAGATACTCGACACCGCCTTCGTTGATGAGTTGATCACAAAAGTCGAAGCCCTTAGGCTCCTGCAGAAAAATCTTGACGACACAATATCCATGCCAGGGTTTGATCGAACCGAGGGATTACAGATCCGATTGCAATCAGACGGCGTATTCAGGAGCTGGCTATCCACACAAAAAGATCCGAACAATCGTTAGAAACCCAGATCCCCGGTTTTTGCTCCTGTTCCGGTGCTGACAGTCTCTTTGTCTCTTTGTAGCCTTTCCACTATCTCGCTATCTATACAAGATGTTGCTATATGAGGACAGCATCCAGCAACTCTTCCGAGTTGCATCCTCGCCTCGCCTGGCAAAGACTCTATTTTCGAATGTTACGGTGGCGAGGCCACAACCACGAGTTGTCGTGCGTACCAGCTCTACCGTCGCACAACTGAAATCCGTCGCCAAGTCAGCTTTTAACGAAACCAACTTTGTGCGAAACATAGAACCTGAGGACCCCGACCCCGAGATAGCAAACGACCTCTTTGAAAAGTCGATCGCGAACATCAAACTTGACACCGCCGAAATTCCAACTCACACAATAAAAAACACCAAAACGTCAACCCACGCCGAATGGACACTACTCCTACACCACCTCGACCAGATTCGAACCAACCAATCGCACATAATACCGTTCTCCTACGTCGCAGCGAGCAAGTTGTCGTGTTTGATGTGTTTCAAGGCTTTCGAGGGGTTCCGCCGTGCTGAAGGTGAGGTTCCAATGGCGGCACACAGACGACTGCGACTGTGTCTCCGAGGTTGTCACGGGAAGGTTTACTATCCTTGGACGGCGGCCACTGAAAATCTTAAAGCGGACTACTCTACGGTGTTGCGGCATGAGCTTTGGGAAACTTTGGTTGATCTGTATTCCCGATTCTTGTTCGAAGAGAAGCTTCGCGTACGTACGGTGTCGGATTGCACTAGTAGTGCGAACTTCCAAGACCTTGGTGATGAAGGTGAAGATACTGACGCTGTCATTGCCGAACTTCAACGCAGGACCGCAGAGGCGAGGAGTAGGCGGCAGGCCGCGATGGGCTCCTCTGCATCATGATTAGACTACCTTCTCAGAGCTTATTACGTTTACTTAGGCGGTCGTTGGAATCGCCGAATGTGCTCTTTTTCGTGTTAATAGATAGGTAGTTTGTTCTGAACGAAGAGACGTGTGTTAGTTCAAAATACACAATATGTCTAGCTTCGACATCTTTCGGCGCAGCGGTTTGCGTCCGAATTTTTTGCTTAGACGGGTATCACAGTCATTTTGTCGTTTCTTTGTATGAGAGCTGTTGCAAGTATCCGATGTTTATGAGTCGAAAAGCCCGCGTTTCCAAAGCCGCTGCGGCCCCGAGATTCGATTTATTCTTCCGCAAATGTCGAGGTATTGCTCGCCAGTGCTATAGTCGGTGGTTGGAGTATTACCGCGTGTGTGGCGTGGAACCGATCCGGGTCATCCGCAAGGCGGGAAACAGTGCTGGGGCGTATATGTCGCTAATGATGATTTATTCATTGCTTGCCGTGGGCTGTGAATCGTGAACAATACGGAATACGGAATTTTGATGACTGCGATGGTATCGTGTACCACAGTAAGCGAATGGCGGGCATTATACACCTTTGCTTATTTAGTAACAGCTGAAATGAACTATATCGACCGCCCCGATCCGGCTATGTCTCACCACCCCTCCCTTGTCCACCGTTGCACGAACCCGGCACCTCGCTTCCCCGGGGATCAACAGTACATCCGCTGTCAGAACCTTATTCGAAAAGTTGCAGTGCGTCATATCGCAAGGGTAGACTTCGATTGGAGACACCTCAGCGAGTGTTGGTGATTCCTGAAAAACCGCTCTAAATTAGTTATAACTCGGCTATAGAAGTGAGTATTCGATGTCACCGAATTACTATAAATAAGCGACGGAAGTACCGATACCCGGCTGCGGGAAGGGGCATGGCAAACTCTCCGGACGAAACGGGATCTGTGCTGGCATATGCTTGATCCGATCTTGGCAGCAAAGAGTCGGATCCGATTCAGCAGAGATCCGATCTTGCTGGCATTGGCCGGATCCGAACTTGCATAGATCGGAATAAATTTAGACCTGAGATGTTGCAACTGCAACGGGTGTTTACGGGTTGGTTAAATACCAAGCATCACTCGAAGTTGACTCGACTTTGTTATATATGTACAGGGACCTGAAACATGCTGGACTGTCAGTGGGGGCCGATGGTAAGATTTAAGACATACAACTCGCTTGTATATATCTCGAGGCTTTCTCCTTCTTTCACTCTGTGCTATAGTCTATACACCAACCGTGGTCCCAAAGTATCAAGATAGTTTCAGAATGTACTAGCTTGCAGCACTCAACGAACTCCCAAAATAGTTTCCGAAGAATCGGTTTGTAACTCTACCATCTATCTAAAGCGATTCATTTGCTCTTGTGTACTCTAGATATCATTGGTTTTGGGTAGTTTCTCAAGATTAGCAGTGATCTTAAGCTTATACGAACGAAGGGATAGGATAAGATTGCTCTCGTATACTAGACTTTCTGGGTTCTCGTCGTGCGAGCTTGCGAGCGAGGCGACAAAGTCTGGACACAAGAGCAGGATAAGATGTGATATCAGCATAAACGCGCTAACGGGGGACTACCAAATGTACACTGAAACACGTTGTTTTTCAGCCGGTGCAACGACGTAAAAAGACGGATCGTTAAATCGCACAGTGATCAGCCGTAGCATATCCCCTGCACCGTAGGGGCTGCGTCTCACCGTGCGACGCAAAAGCAACCACCCGAACTCCCAACATTTCCATAAACGATCAAATCTCTTCGATTCGGCTAAATATTCTCTCAAGTTGGATTATGCTCTATTAGAAATATAAGTTATTTTTAATTTCATCTTACTTGAATATATGACGTTGCGGTGCTGCTCAAGTTTCTAGTTGCTTGTACTGTTGCATCGCGCCGTGCGATAAAAACTCGTTTCTACGGTCTAGGGGATAGCATATGAAGTTGTTGAAATCACACTGCATCCAGCCGCTAGCGGCTATGACATATCATCCTCCTACACTGTTGTTGGTATCTAACAAAGGAACCAAATAAATCTGCAGCTCTCCTTTCGCTACCCTTTATCCCTAGCATAGGGGAGGTAGCGATATCAGACTCACCCCTGCCGACACCACTGTCCGCTTTCTAACTTTTGTTCCAACCCCTTTGTCTGGCTAGAAGGGGTATCTTTAGTGGTACAGTATGACATGAACTTTTTCAAGGGTAAGTTCAGAGTGTTACATATGCAAAGCTCGCAACCCATCATGACCTCCAACATGCCCGCTGAGTTGGATCTTTGGGTTGAAAAGCCACATCTGTTGGTAACCAGAAACTGCGAGGTTAATGTGGACTTTGCGGCGGAAAGATCAAAACTACGCTCTTCCCCACCGTCATTAGCCTCAATTGCAGTTGTGTTCTTACAAGTGTTGCCATAGCAACCCCTCAAACACCTCATACAGCCCTCAAGTAAGTTACCTACCCTGCGATATTCTTGAGCCTGTAAGAATCCTGATTGTAAAGCCCTACCTCACAGAGTCCTTTATTTCAGAAGCGCACTTATCTGCAAGTTATCTTTGGATCGCACTCATCACTATACACTATATTCTACTTTGAATCAGGATGCCGTCGAACGGCTGGAGCGTGCCGCATTTCTCTGCCAGACTTGCTCATTCATCGAGGCGTCGGCTATCTTCGAAACGTTTGACGAATACATCCGCCGTAAACCAGTGGTTCAAATCGAGTATGACCAGATGTTGTCGCAGCAAGCGAAGTATTCAGCGGCGCATGTACATCTCCTGCGAGTTATTGACCGTAGGAAAACCGACGAGAGCTCGGAAGATTTGCCTGAATACAGTCTTATCCGTCTTATGCTAGCCCGAGCGGAAATGCACGTTTAGACGAGCGAAAGATTGCATGGACGAAACAAGGATATGGCTCGAAGGACTTACTCTGGAAGATTGCACTGACCTACATGTTCCACCTCCCCAATCTGTGTATATCCCTGGGTTGCTAACAGAGATCCAAATTCGTATCATCCAAGAGTACGCTTCACTGGGGAAAATGGGCGGCCATCTTTCTTCGTCATACGATGCCAGGTTCTTCGTCATACGATGCCAGGTTCTATGGCAGTTTTCTCACATTCGGAGACAGTGCCTTATATCCGTGGGAAGGTCTCGGTCGTCTACGGAAGCATCTACAAGAACGTGGACGAATCGACGAGGCTAGGACAATGCTTCGAATGGAATGTACATATCTGTTCTATATCGAAGGGGTGAAAACCGCCATGAATTCATTCCTCGACGCCTGCAGTAACGCTCCTCCCGAGCAGCCAATATGGTTGCGAGAAGCATCAGTAAGGCCGGAACTGGCGCCACTGCTTCACTCGGATTCCCCATTGGATGCAGAAGAACTGATTAAAGCGGTTGAGCATTGCTTGGATGTCGGAATAACTTCGGAACCAGCGCATCTCCGTGAAACTATTCAACTTCTAGTCGACAAATCTGCGATCCAACTAATGCCCGACGACTTGGAAAAGTGTCAGGCTTGGGTTTCCCTGGCAGACCGCGCAGGACTGGAAGGCTGTCACTTCCTAGAGGATATCGTGCTTGGATATGCCGTCACATGGCCGAATCTCTCAAAATAAAACTCGTGCATCTACGGACGGTAATTGATGGTTCGATATTTTCGCCCGACGCGAAGCTCTGCTTAGAAAACTTGGCGATGCTTATTTCCTGGCCAACTACCGCTTGTATACTGGTTCTCTGAACACCAGCCGCGAACGATGCAGGATTGAAACTCTCAGGTGGTGAGATACTTTCGACGAGGAGAATCCCGACTTCGAGCTCTGGAACCTTTGTTAAAATCAAGAGCGCATCAGATTGTTCATATGCCTTGATCTGAATGATATCACAGCGGCAATAAACGCTGTCGGCCACCGGAAGGAATTTGCCAAGATGAAACATCATTTTTAGTGTAACATAAGTGCAAAGGGTGGTGAGACCCAGCAGCCATCTGGTTTGCCATCAGCGTGGTATACCGACATTGGTGGTTACACCTCATCGCTTGATCTGCATGATCCCACTGGTGGGGTGCGAGTATGGATGAAACCGGACCTCCATTCCATCAATACGAACTATCTGACTGAGAAAGGTAAGACCGACAATTATACGTACGATGTCTTATTGAAATGGCTTGTCGAAGATTATGCAAAGGGGAACCTGGCCCCGGGTGACCTGCGCCGTATTTTTCTGCCGGGTGAATCGGAACATTCGGAACATTATGAGGTGTCAGACGGCATCAAGCTACTCAGTTTACTCGACATCAAGAGTCTCTGTCGGAAATCGCTTCCTGTTGCTAGTGCAGAAGTATCTTCGGATATGAATATCGATGTTTTAGATTTATGGCTATTCTGTACAGAATTATATGTCGAATCAGACCGCCAATATATAATCATACGGCTTCAGTATGATCGGGTACAATCTTTTAACTTTGATAATGATCCGCTGTATATAGAAGCTTATGCAGCAGCACTAGAGAGGCTCCTTAGCCTGTTTCCATGCATCTGCAATGAGGTTCAAGGCCTTTTTTCTTCCATCAATCATACGTTCTGGGAGACCCTCGGTGACATCTTGTGTTCATTGTGCTATGGCTCTACTGAAAGACTTATGTCGGACGAATCAGAAATACGGCTAAATAAAGCTCTGCATGCCTTACATCAGTCCCTAAAATACCTCTGGCCCACAGGTAGCCTATACGTCCAAGGTACCCGACATGTTGCTACGGCGAAAGTTTATCGTATTCAACGCCTTAGAGGTTCATTAATCGCATTTGATGAAGGGCTTCGGTCATTACGGGAGGCCGAGGAATGTTTTGATGAAGTTAGGCTGGATTATACCTTGCGTGGAGACTTCGAGGGACTGGAAAGACATTCAGGACTCTCTTCCCGATATCCCGCTTCCAACCTTTACCGAACGCCGGTCAAATTTTTATCGACACCCTGCGAAGTTGATGAGACATGGTTGTGTAAGGAGATTTGGAGTTGGATGCAGAAAGGAAAAGCACGGGCTATGTGCGAATTTATGGGCAATAGTCACCATATTACAGCACGGATATCAGATCAGATAGGACCATCGGATCCCTGCAGAGGTCTGCGGCAAGAAGAGCGAGAACTCATCGCAAAGTCTAGGACTGTTGAACCGTCAGGTGCCGTGACACTTCGGCAGCAAATAAAGGATATTCGAGCTCGGATGAGCAAGATCCCAGAGCTAAATCAACTCATGGCTATTCGAAGAGGTTCCCCTGCAACACTGCAAGACTTAAGCAACATCTCTAATTCTATTCCTAAGCAAAAAGTTTACTACGTAAACTAGTTCAAAATATATTCCGAAGTGTATATAATGACAATCGCCAGTGCAGGGAAGGAACCTGATTGCTATATGCGCGTCCCTGAAACATCCGTTCGAGACTTCATCCAGTTCTGTAGCGAAGAAGATTCCACCAGTAACCTCTTGGAGGATAATGCGATTCACAAATTAGAGGCGCTAGATGCATTCGTCGCCCCACTTGTCAGCATAACCGGACGTGGCGGCATCTTGGTGCTTTCATCAATTGGCATGCTCCACCGTATCCCTCTTCACGCCATCTGTATTGACAACGAGCTATTAATTTGCCGAAATCCGATAGTATATTGTCAGTCTGTCACTCCTATGCCAGTCGTTCCTGGCACGACAGGCTAATCAATCCCGACCGACTCTACCTCCTGCCCTGTTTAAAAGGGTGAATTTTACGGTTTCCAATAATTCGATCAGCAATATCACCAAACAACTGTCGGGCGAAGAATACACAGGTTCAGAAGCAACCGCTTCCAAACTTGCTGAGGCCCTGACCGAGTCGGGAGTCAACATTTTGCGCATTCTCAGCCACGTAAGTTTCACCGACAATGAGCCACTGAACCGCTCCATCCATTTGGCGAACGAAACGAAAATTTCCGCACGCGAGATTTTAGCCTTAGAGCCAAAAAGTCCATATCCATTCCACACAACTCTCATCTGTTGTGAAAGCGGCGTGGTCTCACACTCCCGCGGATCCGATGAAATGGTACTGGATGATGCCATATGGACATGAAGAGGGGTTTGCAGAGGTTAAGGTATCGGATTAGACAGTGGGAATGAGGGCGTACTACAAAAATTAGATGTGTCGGGTTAACGATTTTCTATGCTTTACTTTCTGAGCCCATATTCATGGAACTCCCGATCATAGTCATATCGATATAAATTTCACGGGTTTACATGACCTGATGCGGCAACGACTGCACTTTAGGTGGTAGTTATAATTAGTTGCTGTAAGAAACTGGGTTTCACGCTGGCTACATCATCTGACAGTTGCTTTGCAGATTTGCAGATTGTGATGAATGCCTCCTTGGAATGGGCTGGTAAGGGTCAACTTCTGCAAAACCTAAGTTATGGTGCAGAAAACTGGGGTTGGCCGGACGGTGCCTGCAGATGTCCCCGGGCACTAAAGAAAGCCGCAGAAGGGTGCATATATATGTGGGAGGATAAAAGATGAATATGATGGGTTCTGAGTCATTGATTTCTCGAGGTTCTTCCCTCCACTAGTAACTATCATTAAGTACCAGTCTGCAGATATTTCAGGCCAGTTCGAAACACTAGGTGCGCTGGTTACCTTGGTGCCTTAGCACAATTATTCGTACAGGGTTAGGTTTAGTTGAATGTTGTACGCTAGCAAATTGGTGTGGTAACAAGAATGGTTAGGACCACTCCCCAGACAAATTTCTTCTAAAACTTGGCACTATGCGTGAGCGGATCAATTGCCTCGATGCATGGTAGTCACGATCAATATTCCGTATTAGAACGGTGTATCAGCGAAAACGTTCTGAGCATCCCCAATGCAATTCTAGTAATAAGCCATGAGTCTAGTCTATCCGTCTCCCTACTTCTAGCAAAGTTCACTGTCTTTTGACAAACACTGGACTACATTAGAAGTTTCCAAATAGCAAAGGATCTGTAAGCCACCTGGTTGATGCTTGAATAACCTAGTCATAGTCTGTAACATACTATGGGCGCTAGGAATGAGAAGTGCGGTTAAGCGCAGGATACTCCGACAATATAGACTGGGAGCCCTAAGTCTTGATGTCACCCATCTCTGATGAAACGCACCATTTGTCGTCTGCACTTCACTTCACTACTCGCTATAAGTACTCCTCCGTATCGGCATTGACATCGTCATTCAGCAAGGAACTGCAATCCTAGCACCATTTTTCCATAATAAGCTACGCTAGTAGCTCAGCCTGGGACGTTGAAGTGCCAGTGCGTATATACGTTTGGTCTAGCTGAGTCTGGAACGACCATCATCATCATGAGATCATGATCTCCATCAGCCCAGCTGAAGCCCATAAGCCATACAGTGGAGGCGATCCATATATGCAACACCACCACTCCTCTCGCCGCTCCGGTCGCCATTCCATCAGTCTCCAACGAGAGCTCCAGACTCTCATTGCATATAAGGCATAGGTTCTACCTTATATAGATCAAGAAACTTCATCAGTATCGTACAATGTAACACCTCCAAGAAACACACCTTCGAGTGACAGAACTATGACCGAGTAAACGCATGCATGCAAGGGCACATTAACACCTGGAGCAGTAGTTTGCGCGATAGACTTCAAGAATTCATGCTATAAGGCAAAACGGACAGACAATGCAAATACAGCTTCGTAGGGCAATACCAGCACAAAGTTCATGAATTCTTGCAGTAAGTACGCTCGTACTTCCCATGAATCGTACAAAGCAACAAACTAGGGCTGGAAAATGCAATCCCCTTATTCGCCTTTAAGCCCACATGCTTCTAAACTTCTTGTCAAAGTTGCTCTGCACCTCTTTAACAACCTCCAAAAGACTTGCCACCGCCATGACGCGCCGCTTACTCTCCTCCTTCATCTCTCGCACTGTTTCCTTATCGTCATGATGCGGAGCCCGGGCCCCAATACCCTCTTCATCGGAGTCATATTCACCATCAACTTCATCCACCACTGCCTCAACTTCTTCCTCATCCTCTTCATCTTCCTGCACCGAAATATCCCCGATGTCATCCTTATCCTTGACTTTTGCGGCATCAAAATACGCCCCGGGTCCGTCCTTAATGTAGCTTCGCAGCCCTGCAACTATAGTCGCCACTGCATCCGAAAAGTTCTTTAGCAAGAACCAAACTTGGCCCGACGTCACACCGTTTTCCGTGGAAAGACGCAACACATCCCCGTGCCTGTAAAAGTCCAGCAGGTAACTGTTCAGGCGAACACCGGCCACTGGAAAATATGGGATGGCGGAGCCTTCAAGGAAGATGTCACTTCTAAGCGATGAAGACAAATCGGCGATAGATTTGAATGAGTCAGTATGGCCCGAGAGCGCGACAAACGAGGAACGCGCATTGCTCAAAAATTCCGCCGAATTTGGCTGAGGGCTACTGGCCGAGAGGTGTGAGAAAGGAAGGGTATAGTCATTTCCCTTGTTGAGATACTTCTTGGCGAAGGTTTTAACGTACGTGGAATACGTCTCGAGGGTATCCAGGTTGCTCTTTACAAACACGTCTCTAATATCCTGAGGAAGTGGAGGAAGGATGCGAACATCTCTACTTCCTCTCGGGGCTCGAAGACGCCCGAAGATGTGGCACATAACCATCATCAGATTCTCGCAGATTTCTTCGCGTTTCACTTGAGTTTCGGTAGTAAAGTCCTCAACCAGGCTTTCCAGTTTACCGGAACAGAGGAGTACATGTAACGCAAACGCCTCTTTCTCGGTGTAACAAAGATGCCCGGTCAATGCTGCAAAGTTCAGCGGATTACCGCTCGGTCCAAGCAACTTCTGGCGACGAAGAAACTCGATCGTGAACCGCAGATGGTGCAGTACTTGTTCTTTGAATGAGTCGCCACCAATAACAAGACGCGGCTGCGCAAGAAGCGTGCTGATGGTAGTTTTTGCGTACTCCGATTCGTTGGAATTGCGGAGTAGTGTAAACAACCGCAGCACTAGCGAAGTACTCATTGGAAAGTGTCCCATCAATCTGGGGAGTCTAGAACTGATGAGACGGTATGCGCTATCAAGAGGAAGTCCGTGAAAGATGACATTTCCCAGCAGATCGAAACCACGACGGCCAGCACGACCAGACGCCTGGCGGTAGTTGAGAGCTGTTAAATGCATGTTATCGCCTGCGAATACTACTGTCTTACACGGCATGTTGATACCCATGGCCAGATCGCCGGTAGATATAATAAGTCTTAGATACCCCTTCCGGAACAAAGTTTCAACCCTAAGAAAAATTAAGATCAAAAATTGAGAACGAATAGAGACGTACTTACATTTGCCTGTACTTCAGATTCAACCCGGAATGATGAACACCTATTCCGCGCCTAAAAGCATCCACTAACTCCAATGGAATGTAACCCCCTCTTTCCAATTCCCGCTGATCAGACTCCCACTCCGTTTTACTGTAACGTTTGAAATCTCCAAAAGAAAACTGCGGCAAAGGATCGGCGGGGTTGAAAGAGTCCAGCGAACTGAACTCCACATCGGCATGATCCCTCTCCATATCAAACTTTGTCTCACCATCATCAGGCTTCACCTTCCTCATTTTGTTCCCCATCTTCTTCTTGCGCTCTAGGTATAATTCCCATTCCTTAATCTTCGCTTTCCACCTAGGGTCGGTCTCGCGGAAACGATCCTCTGCCTCCTTGAGTTGGGTGGTGACCTGGAGACAAATATACTCACATATGGAGCGGCTGTAAGAAAACACGAGTGCTGGAAGTGCATTTGCAACATGAAGAGATGCAAGCAAGGGAAGTGTTTTTTGTCGCAGGTAAGCAAGCGTGACCACATCACCATCCCCGTATGCCTCGCTGGCAAACTTGGTCCCATTCAGAATAATTTCTTGCTTCACCGCTTCTGCAGCCATGGCAACATCAATCGTACTTTCCGGGTTGGACTTCGTCTGCAACAGCGCCACTACCTTGGTGAACGGTGAGGCGGCATCGGCCATCCACTTCTTCAACACTAACTTGAGACTAGCTTCCCAAACAACAGTGTCTGCCTTCTTAATGACATTTCCAGTTATTCCAAAGACCTTACGATAATCCAGCTCGTCGGGAATGGAGTATTTGGATGTCGATACTTTCTCCATCGCTCGGTACAGGCGGAGAGAATCGCATGGTTCGAGGGCCAAATCATCGGGCATGCCGTGAGTCGGGTCAAACAGCGCACCCACTGGATGGATAATCTCCAACCCGGGGGTGCCGTCCACCCGTCCATACTTCATCACTTTTCCAAGCCCAGCGAAATGACTAGAACCGACTCCCAGGCTTTTGGGCGGTTGGTAGATGAACTTTCTGAGGTCAGAATATCTGTGAGGATATTTAATCATACTCAATTTAACACCGAGTGATTTTTGAGTCGTTTTCAACCACTCACTGAACTCGTCCGGATTTCCAACAGTTGCTGATAGGGCGATTATGGGACATGGTGCAAGTAGCAATAGTTGTTCCCACACTTCATTTCGTCAGATTAGTGAGTCCATTAGAGTTACAGGAGCCAAACTCACCAACCCCATCTTCCGCATTGCCAATAGAGTGTACTTCATCAAAAATGATCCTTTTAACTCTCGGGGCCCAGTTCTTGGCATTTGTGGGAGACATTAACATAGTGGACAGGATCGACGGTACAGTGATCAGGATCTGACACTCAATTGGATCGAAGGTTGAAAAATCACCGTTATGGATAGCCCAGAGCGTTTTTCCGCCATAGCGGTAGTTTTTGCGGAAACGACTCAGGACTTCGGCGGCAATCTGATTGACTAAGGGCTTTGTCGGAGCGATATACACAAGGATGCCAGTATCATCGGCCTTCAGAACCTTCTCCATAGCGTGGAATGAAATGAAAGTTTTACCGGCAGATGTTGGTGCAACTGTCTTCTCATCAGCCTCAAATTAAATCTAGATAAAAGGAATTCCAACGTACCAACAAAGACAGAGTTATCCCCATCAATCTCGTCCAGAACCTCTCTTTGCCATCCGTCAGGCTCAAAGGTAACACGCTCGTCAGGTGCTGAATCCACGTTGCGATCCATATATGGTCCGAAATAGGTTAGTTGGAATTCCTCTGAGCTCATACCCAGCTTGTAATCATTGCCCTCGAGTTTTCCAGTCCACGACGCTGTGAAACTAATGGGGCGCTTTGCGACAGTCGGCCTGGCGGGCGGTAACGCTATTCCAAATCCTAAAAACACATTTTCAATGCACGCTTTGACAGCGTTGGTTAACGCCGGGCTTTGTAGTGAATGTCTGGCCTCATCGAACAAGACAGCGACTGTGTTATATCCTTTATCCTTCTCACCTGCCTTACATAGCGAAACCCATAACTTCTGTAATGTCATGATTTTATATAACCGCGCCTCAAGCTCGATGAAGCGTCCCTCGTGATCATCTGGGGCATTTTTAGACACTTCCTGCGACAGCTTTCTAATGTGATCGTCAAGTCGGGAAATAATAGTTTCTTCATCCGCTGTAACCTTCAACTCGTTGCATAAGTTCTTCCAAGACGTTTGAAACGTTTTAGCTTCTTTCAAGATAGCCTTCTGTGCATTTTCGAGCTTAATTTGGTCAGCTTTTGATAGTGTAGGGGCTTTTTTGCTAGTCTGTTCCTTCTTTCCGCCTTTTGTGTGCTTTCCAGGCTTTCCATCTACAGGAAGTGTCGGTGTTTGCTTGTTTTTTGCCGCCTCCTTCCCACCTTTTCCAGAACTTCCCTTCTCCGTCTTGACCTTGTCCTGATTTTGCTTCTTGCTTTTGTTTCCGCCTTCATCGCAGATGATAAGTTTCTGATGCAAACTACCGTCGATGGAATCCGCCAAACTGGCAGCATATCGTTGCACCCGGTTGAGATACAATTGCTCACCCTTCCTAAGTTTACCTTGCGCTCGCTTCTCCAATCTATCCACAGGTTGACCTCTACCTTTATTAAGCATCGGCTTCTTCTCCACCGTACGTCGACTGTCTATCGGACCTTGTGGCTTCTCAAGCTGCTGGTAGGGCTTCTTGGCTTTGGATGGGCGATACTGTTCCCTTGTGACCTGGGTGTCGAATTCGTTATCGTCAGGGAGGATATCAACGCTAATATCGATGGAATCGAAGTAACGGTTAATGAGAGGGTTGCTGAAGGGAAGGATAGTGGCAGATGCAGGTTTTGTCGGTGTTTCGGGCATTGATAGGGTTAGTGTGGACCCCAGTGCGGCGGTAGATAAAGAGAGACCAATATCTTCTTCAACACCCCCCTGCACTGCCGTAGCAAGACGTTCGAAATCCTCACGTACAGGTTCCGGTATCTCAACCTTCTGCATTAGTAGTTTCAAAAATAGTCGTCCATCAACGAAATCACACAATTGCACAGTTTCATGATTTTCGTCTGAATCAATCAAATTGTCTTCAACGACCCTTGTAGCTTGCTTGAAAAACCAGCCCAGGAAGGAATCAACCTTGACTTCCTCCTTAATGGCTTTCAAGGCGTCAATAGAAGCCGGAAAATGTCGTTCCCCGAGCGAGAGGTGGTTGAGAAGGGCAGTGTGGAGAAGGTAAGTGGACGCAAGTGATCCTGCCCCCTCAGGTAAGGCGCCGGTATCTCGGAACAATTGAATGAGAGTGTAGACCGTAAGGCGCTCCCGGGAGTTGAGAAGAGTCGATGGAATTGTGATATTCATCAGTTGTAAGGGTTTCGTGGGGATGGGTGCGGAATAACCGGCAATGACGTCAGAAGGAATCGAGTCAACGCCAGATTGTACATCTGCACGCTTGAGGCCAGTCTCGATGACACCTGCGAAGATCTATTTGTCACGCCGTAAGTCTATAACATCTCCACAATTGCCTCCTGTGATGACAAAAACATACCTTGCTATCCTCGAAACGCACACTGTTTATCAGCCCAACATTGTATCCCTTGCCCATATGCATGAATCTGTAGATCATAGCTTTGACCTCCCACTCCTTGGCCGTAGTATCGTCTTCATCCTCGTTTAGTTCCTGAGATCCCTCTTCAGAATTATCATCTCCCCGTTGCGCAAGAATATCATCCCCATCATGAGCCATGACAAATAACGGCTCTCTCTGCGATAACCAATTCCCGAACGCCTCATCCGTAACGGTAGCAAACTTCCAAGCAAACGTCTCGCCGTCCCTCTTCAATGACTGGAGATGACGGAGGATAACCTCTCTCGCAAACACATATTTCCACGCGTAGTCGGGGTTCCACGCCGGTAAACAGATACTGCTGTGCTGGTCGAAAAATACCACATCGAAGACGCAATTCCTCTTTCGAAGATCTTCGAGGAATTTCTCGGCAACGTAAGTAGCGTGGAGAAGCTGGAATCCGGTTGAAAAGTCAATCCGTTTGTCGGAAAAGACTTTGCGCAGAAGGGAATCGCCGTCGATGAGGAAGGGTGAGGAACCGGCGTAGTCGCCAACGATATTGACGACAAAAGGGTAACGTGTGCGGTACCAATTCAGGAGCTTAGCCTGGGGAGTTTGGGTAGCCATGACGGCGGTTGTAGCCTGTTCTCTTGGACAGTTTTAGCAGTAGATTGAGGATGAGTTCGGAGCGGCTAGATTTAGAGACGACTCAACCGAGTGGCGATGACTGAATGTTCCGTAAGTGAATAACAAGTGACCGGAGACCAGTATAACACTCAGCTGTAAAACGGGCGGTTGGATAGAGAAGTGATTGAAACGAAGAAAGCTCAGAAAGCAAACCGGAGGAGCAAAAAGGAGGGGCTATGGGTGGGGTGTGGTACGGTTGGTTGATATGCAGAGTATCCTTGCTTGAGACAACGCACAACAGATGATGACGTTATAATATCGGCCCAGTCCAGGCTAAATCTGGGCAACATCGCCAAACAAATTATCTTCGCGGTAGAAATTTAATGGTTGTCATATACTACATCCATGACCTCCTTCAAAAACCGACCAGAAAGTGATTTGACATCTACCAAGATGCGTTCTACTCCCCATGTCTGCACACACTCGAGTTACTTGGGCGCCAATACCCTTGGCTGTTTGCGAACTGCAATCTCATCCTTCAATGTATAGAATCTGGGCGTCCATGAATAGAGCTGTCGAAAAATCAAACGATGGCCAATGATTCCAACCAATCAGGTTCGGTAGTCATATTTTAATATATTTGACTCACACAACCTGCGTAAGCCTACCACACTCTAACTAGCCAATATTCACTTCATTGAAGACCGCCCTAAACTCTGACAAGGGATCCCTTGTTACTACTAGCCAATGATTGGCACGAAGCTTCAAAGAAACAAGGTTATGTGTGTCGCCTAGCTCCTGCACTTCGGCTAACACCCGTCAAAGACCGATTTGTTCTGGCGACCTTCCATGCAACCAAGGATGCAGCCAATGCGCTATTGAGTAATTAATTTCTGCATCGCTGAGTTGCCAGTTTGGAAACCGGCAAAAATGACACCATTCGGCACGTCCAAATTGCGAACTAGTATGTGCCGGTATCTATTCTAGGTACTGCGTGCGCTATCTGCGGATGCCAACTACCAGATAACCTCGCAACCAATGGGAAATGTAGTCTTGTGGCCCGGGAACGAATAGAAGACCAAAATGTGAAGCTACGCTATGGGAGAGAATGAGGTGACCGCTGATAGCGAGGCCAATTCAATGTTGTCCAGAACGAGTGGAATGTACGTCTGTGACGTAGCGGTGTCCAGGCATGCCGGGAATGGCATTGACCTCCGGTCAGCATGCAACGGCCTGCCGTAAGTCGCCTAGTTTCGGATGCAAGCGACACGAGCGTGGAGCTACCAAAAGAAGCATAGTATGAGTAGTGTGAGGGTTGGAACTAGCCGCAGAGCCTCACTGGTACCTTCCTGGAAGCTCTCATCTCGACTCTAGAGAGGCGCTGAGTTATTTAGAGAAGGCCTGTTCGGGGACACTCTCTGTTTCTCTGACACCGATTTACTCCTTTTTATGCCTATCACATAACTCCAGTATACAGTCTGCTAGTCCATTTTTGCAACCGTCAATGCAGAATGTATTCCCATTACAGATTTCAAGGCGAAGTAAACATGTACGAGTATGTCGGATCATATTGTCTATCGTAGCGGTAGACAGCCTCTGGAGTTTTGATGCGGCATTACACAGTTCCTTTCGTGCATTGTCAAGGGAACAAAAGTTAATTTTCGTTGATTCGTCTGGCCTTTCAGGGCGTAGCACAATGGAAGATCTTATAGTTGGGTATGGATCCATCGTTGTGGATAGGTAATCAGTGCATTAGTTTCCTAACAACTGGCTTGGGCTCGAAGGTTCGGCTAATTTTATCCAGCCATCAATCGAAGCGTGTATAGCATCATTTAACTTTTGTCCTCCCGGGTGTTTGATGTGGACATAGTAGCCAGCGCCGACAGAGGTGCATAATCCCAGCGAACGGTTATCCACGACTACTAGTCATGGTTTAACTTTCTAATGGTCTGCAGCCAACCTCATCCCACAACTATGTCTGGATGTGTAGGCAGCGTCACCAATTCTCAATCGGTCATAGCAGTCGGTGTAATTGTTGAAATATGGAAGGGGAGAACCGTGTGAATAGACGTAGGTACAGAGACTGGAGAGCAGGAGAAAACGCGAGATATATACAAGGTAGTTGGGTGCCTTATGCCCTACCGGCTGGGCCTTGACATCAGCTCAGCTGAAGCTCAGCTCGGTCAGGATCATGCAACAGTAATTGTTGCATGTGTACCTGCATCGTGAGCCTCACAGTTCAGGTCCGTTTGATATGCAGTTGGTGTATGAAGATATGCCTCAGGAGAGCGACTCATATCAGTGCAGAGCGGCTCATATCAGTGCAACGGATATGCAAACGGATAAGAGATATGGAGACGAATATGGCTGTGAATATGAAAGACAAGTCTGTATATATACGGGCCTTCTGGTCTCGAGAGATCAGTCAATCAACAAGTCTTAGAAGCTTCCAAAGTAACAGTAATTTTGCGATGTGGGGTATAGACTATGGTATAGAGAGAGGAGAGAAGGAGAAAGACCCGAGATATATACAGAGAATTTTCGGGTAAATCTTCGGGGATGCCGGTACCACCCTTGCTACTCGCGCCACCGGATATGGAATATGCGATATCATGATCGCCCCTCTATTCCAATACATCATGGCCAAAGCACGTGTCGATACCACCTAGTGATAGCCGTAATAACACAGAGTCCCTGAAAGCACTGTGCTACGAGGAGGAGTCAAAATTGCACCAACAATATGTGGAATGTGACGTGTTTAAGAGACACTTTATGGTACAAATATTCACACACACCAGCAATCATTATATAGTACAATAGTATATCATATTTGCTTATTATATTCAGGTTCGATTTGGGAAAATGACAAGTTTACATCAAATAGACCGTTCTTTTAATACAAGAATTATGTATTTCTGCTGTCACACGTCCGCTTTGCAAATTCATTAGGCGATGTTTAGTGGAGAACCTTGGTTCGATTCCTAATCTATGGCAAATATCCGTGATATGCTTGACCAGTGTCAAAGCAGAATATCCCCATATGGTTCACCAATGCTTGATTCAATCCATGTTACCCAAACCCGTTGAAGCTAACTTCAGAAACGTTAGAAACATTTGGTCACTTGAAAGAGAGGAGGCTGTATATTTTAAATGCGTACATTTTCTCCCCTCTAAATACCATCCACAACACGGCAAAATTAAAATCACCTACAGTACTTATCGAAGACGTAGGATCTCTGGTGATTAGAAGCTGGCTGAAGACGGTGATCGGGAACGGACTGCAGAAGATGGATCTCAGGTGACTGGGAGCAGATATCGAGAGCGGGTTGGCTGCAGACAGAGGATCCCAGGTGGCTAGGATCTCGGGTGATTGGGAGTTGGTCACTCTGTTGACCCCACATTCATTACACCATGCCCCACTACCCACCATGTCTCATCCTCATCCCCGCCTTTCTACCCTTGCCTAATCCCTGCATCTCGCTTCCGCAATAATCGACGGCGCATTCATCCTGTCATAACTCTAATTCAACAAACCACAATATGGCAGAGAACTGCATCGTACCTAACTTTTTCTAATAGACGGAGTCGAGGATAAGCTTTAGGAAAATATCAGTGCCATAATTTAACATTTGAAAAGAAAGGGAGGTACGACGGGGGGAGTTTTTTTCAACTCGGCCAAGCAGTTAGCATGCCTACCACCTCTTGAATGACACTAAGCGAGAAACGTAAAATGACGAATTATTTATTAGGTATCTATTTAGGGCCCTTCAATATGACAACATCAATTTACATACAAATTATAGATAAGCTTAGCAATTGGTATGATTATTAGGCCATAAGTCCACATTCACCCTATGTGTAACACAGAGAACGCCCCGTCGCTGCCGATCGCGTTAGTCCATTTTTATGCACAAACCTGTTGTATGACACGGACACAATGACATGCACAAACGGAAAGGGTGTCATATGGAGGTCTGACGTGTAAGCAGATTGATTAGATCGATGGGACCAATAAGATGATCGTAGATTAGATTACGGCTAGATGTCGATGTTAAATGGACTCCATCATCCTTTTTTCCTCGCACTGTTATCCCATACACGGTTGGTTTTTCAGATTAGTTATAATACTCTAGTGGCAAACAAGAGTGGCATTGATTTGCCAAGTAGAATGTCGGTGAAGCTGAACATCATTGGCCACTCAGCTAATTGACAAGTGAGATTGCCTAAATCAATTATTGCAACAAATCTGAAAAAATTGAGCGCGTAGAGACATATTAATACGGCTGTATTTTTGGTCCAAATGCCAGTTGCACGAAGTAAAAACTAATTTATTTTCAATCCGCGGGACTACCGGTATACCCGAGAGGAACTCTGGATTGAATCAATCACTTGTCCGCTCTAGAAATCAGTATCTGTAATACTTCGAACTCTCTCATCACCTGCACGTTGCTATCATATCCGAGCATTCATGAACCAGATGCTACAAGCCCATATTTGTATGTGTGGATAGCTCTCCACAGCCCATAATTCTGCTCAGACAGCAGATGGGCGAAGGATCATATAAGTGGCGGGTTAGAATCTATGGGTGCAGTCGAATAAAGGATGTAGCTGCGGTAGAAGGGAGAGAAGCGAAAATAATTTGTTATAAAATAAAGAGGTTTTCCTACGATCAAGGCATTCCTTTTCTTTCGTTCTTTATTGTTACCATAACGAAAATCTGGAGCTTCTCTTCACTCTGTATAAGTCATCTGAAATCACTCGGCCTAGCAGCGGACAACGTTGTATTAACTACTCTATCATAAACCCACCGAGTATCGCATTGGTAACGCCCTGTATTCATGATTATGCAGTTGAAATCTAAGCTCATTTGATATACAGCATTTATCACGGATAGATATTGCGAAGTCTGAGGAATACCCAGGTTCTTCTAAAATTGGATCTTGTTCTGAATACAGTATTTGTGCTGGTAGTGGATTTGCACGAGGAGAGTATGAGTACGGTATTCATTCGTATTCGCAACGTCACTTGACGAGGAAATTTCGGGTTTCCTGGAAGACTGCAGAATCACCACATTGCTAAGTTCCAATCATATATAATGTAGTAACCAGTCAATTTAGGGTGTTTCTTCTTCGATTTACATCGACAAGTTAAATTATTTGCTGTTCCCGTAGATTTACACATGCATATATATGTGGGGCAAATATTTCCACTAATGTTGTGTTGATAATGTTGAGGATGCTGGCGGTAGGGTATAACGATACTTACTACACTAAGTTAGATGGTGATGATACAGTTGCGTATCAGTCACGGTATACTTAATCAAGTACGTAATTCTACCATATAGACGTGTCGATAAAACATGTAAGGCCACTAAAAGGATCTTTTGGACTAAGAGTGATATGGGTGTTGTAGTTGGTAGACTAAGAGGATTATTTAGTTCTAAGGGTTACTCAACTAAGGGCCCTGCTTTTAGAGATGTTTAGTAGATGGCGGGGGATACGCTAGGTATTTCGAATTAAAGGTAGGACTGTAACATCATTTATCACTCACCTATATCAGAAAATTGGGTGGGCTCCACGGAACGGGATAAAAAGAGTAACGAATTTGGTAATTTCTAAATGCCGTAGCGGGCGGTATCTGGTGTTACGAACTTAATAAAATAATTACTGTACATAACGAATAGTAGGATTGATCTGCCTATACCCTCACTGTAGTCTTCACCAGGCATAGCATAGTTTGTTGGAAATGCCTGTCCGTAGTATTCCTATCACCATTTTCCGAGCCCCCCGTCACCCACACTTCCCTGTCTGCCTAAATAGGCTCTACTAAGTGTGTGCAGTTAGCTTAGCTGCTGTATAGGTGGAACGTGTGGGGAGACGCCCGGTGATAGATTGCTATTCCACCACCCTACATCAGAGCGATTGCGCTGTTCTTCCGCAATATATAACACTGGTAGTTTTACCCTTTTCTAAAAGACTGAATTTCACCGAAGAAGTGTATTCGTCTTTGAAACTCTTTTGATAAGAATCGATAAATTATCAATCATATTGAATCACTAAAATGGCTCTCTTGCCTATGCACAGACTTCATTACAGGTACATAGACAACAAATTCGAGGGAGTATGAACACTACGAGTAGCAGGTGAAATCTCGCTACTCTCGGTCACTATGGTTCCGGCGCTTTTTGGGTGCTGGACGGTTTTCTATTGCGATTTGTTAATGGCCCGTCAGGTTTGCAATGGGAATTTCTCTTACGCCCACTGCAGACTGCTTCATTACCCCGGGTTCTCCGTAAATCAAGCAATGCCTCGTAAGTTTGTCTTACAGCCATCTAGAAAAGAAGATGTGCAAAATGAAGTTCTCAAGTTCAAGTTCAGGTTATTTTACTCCTATTTCCGGTCTACCCCGAGAAAATAAATCCAACTCTATGTACAACCAGAAAATACCTATTGCAGTCTCAAAACTAAAAAATCTCTATCACAATGTAAAGCCAAAAATTTAAACCCTTAAATCATGAAAAAAAGATGGTCCCCTATTGCCTTTGGCTCCATCGGGAGTGATGAACCGTTCAACCCTTCACGCCATCGCAAGCTCGCCATTTTATTGCTGGAGTATTTCTTGACCGTTGCTAGGTGAAACTGTCAGTTATTGATAGAGAGTGAGGCGCTACCCATATTTAGAAATTCCTATTCTAACTCCTCATGATGATGGCACTATCTTATCCCCTTGTCCTGTTACCCCTGTAGGCCTTATACATGATATATACTGTGACCATTGTGGCGATAGATCCGACGATACCAACTACAGTACCACTAATCTCTCCCGCCGAGAGGCCTGAGGAGGAGGACGATGGAGACGATGACGGGGACGAAGAGGATGATAAAGTTGTAGTCAAACTGGTGTTCATGGTTGTCTGTGTGTTCGTAGTTGTCTGTGTGTTCATGGTCGTCTGTGTTAAGACTGTTGATAAAATAATTGTGGACGTGGTAGGAGTTGGATGTGGTTGTGGTTCGGATGGCAGGGGGATGGATGACGTTGAGATTAGGGATAGATATGGCGTTGAGGAAGATGAGGTGGTAATCAGAATTACCGGTGAAGAGGTTGAAGGGGAGCCTAAAATTGAATCTAAGAGGATTATAAGCAGGCGTTAGACCACATTCTGAACATAAGGGCATGAATAACATTGTGGACGAGTAAAGAGAACCCTGGTAGCCACTGCCGATATGGTATGTGTAACCACGGTGAAAGCTCATCCCAGGTCATCCGTACCTTCATCTGTATGAACTTGATCTATCTCGCTGGATTTCGCCCGTTCGACGGTTGTGAAGTTGAAAGATGATCCGCTGGTGTGACATACAAAGAGGAGGAGAGGGAGGAGATGTTCAAGTCGGAGTAGCATTTTTTGCTATGTTGAGTAGAGTTCAAGGTGGAGATTGAGTTTATAAGTGCCTTCGCCTTTGTCCGCAGTGCGTGGAGATCCATGCAGATTCCAATTGCTGTGCTAAGCACCTTTTTGTCCGGAAGTTGCGTTTGTTTATTTTTATGACAAGTGGGTCTCGTCTCGGAGCCTTTTCACTGTAGATGTCTGGGCATGAAAGCAAAATTGGAAAAACATCAAGAACATAATTGAACTACACTTAACGACAGGGTTGGAGTGTGGTTCTTGCGGTTTTCTACACTGAAAAGTACGCAGTGCGGCTGAACTGAGGGGTTCATGTTGATGAGTAATAGATGTCGCGGTTTCTCCCATTCAGGATTAGAGTTTAGGTGACAAGGCGTACACTCAATCGTAAGGCTCAAAGATTGTATGCAGAAAAAGAAAATTCGCCTGAAGGGGCTGTAACTATTGGCGTTTCATCATACAGCCCCCACCGTGGCAGTGTTGTATGTATCATAACTAATGCACCAGTTCATATCTGCCGACACAAAACCGTAGACTGTAGATTAACTAGTTGCAACACTTTAGGAGTCGGGTGTCGTATGGCGGGACAGAGATGAGATACGCCAACGCAGAGGACTTCCAAGCTACATAGTGATTGATCATACAGATGCTACATGAGTTATGATCAGATTGAGCAGATCGATAACTAAATATGGAGATAAGATCACGGCTAAATGTCGATGCCGAGGTTAGAGGGAATGAATGGACTCTACTGTTCTCCACACTAGATTCAAGCATAGCAAACTCCATCAGAAATAATTTCACTCTACAATCTATATATGGCCTTTATGGCCCTCTTAGATAGTATAATCAAGCTTCTCTATCTCTACTGTTAAGAGCCCATGCAAAGTGACTTCAGTTCAGGTATGGGTTTCTTGAGATGGATGTATTTGGCTGGGGTGGTTGTATATGGAAAGTATTGAATGAAAATTTGCATATAGTTCCTCAGCACTCACATCCTCCTTTACTTTGCTACTTCAGCCATATACTATAGAACACCCGACGGTTTTTGCTTGCATTAGAGTTGATTTAAAGTTAGGAATAGTACCCTCGAGAAGATAATGTTTCGGCATTGCCGTCACACCGTGTCTTCACCGCAGTTTCATCCCAGCTTGTTCATCTGCAAGTTTCTTGCAGGGAATGATGCAATTGGGGGATCTGGAGGATTGACATACATCGCGAGATGCGCTACTCATATTAACGCTCTCCGGTCACCATGTATAAGCAGTGATAAATCGATAATACAGACCCTACGCTCGAGAAGTATTCCCTTCCTTACTTGGAGCATCGTACAATTAATTGACTTCAAAGTCTAAAGAGAACAATGCTGTCGGTATTATATACTATACCTTCTATTCTCTATTCGAGCAAGCGCTATATATCATTTGCCAAACTCTGAACCGTAGTACTAGTCACGCCATTCTGAATATGGTTAGGCATATTTTAACAGTCACTGATTGCTTGTTACTGGTCAAAGAGGGTACTACCACTGTGATATACCATTAAGCTTGCCGCGAGTCGGGTGATATATCATGATGGCCTGATCGATCAGATCCTTCCCCGACCTTTTGGAGAGTCGTCGAAATCCTATCGCACACGCTAACTAAAACCTTTGAATTACAGCTATATGTAGAAGGTTTGTTTAAGACGCATATTTATTTAATTATGGTATTAAGCTTTTTATGATTTATGAGGAAGTATTCCTTAATTTCCACGTGTAGTTGTAAAGATTCGTACGCGTAAAGACATCAGCCGGTATAGGAGTGACTGGTCGATATTTGCGGGACCACTTAAATGGGCCAATCAACAGTTTCAAACTGCTTGAATTATACAATAGAATAATTCACATCATGCTCTTCTTTCTAGTGTAGATGCTAAATTCTCGCTTTAATTTAACAGTTGTACGAAGGCGACTTGTATCCTCACCCTGTTGCTTTAGGTTTTCTTGTCCCTCGAGATATCTTGCTTTCTATGGCATGGCTGATAATCGTGCTGCTGACACTGGCATTTGGTGTTTATGGTGTGCTGAGGTATAGCTATTTTAGTGTATTTTAGCGTTGGACGTTGGGTTAAGCTTCTGACACTAAGAACCCATGCGCGGCTCACCCAACGTTATCATCGGAACCATCATGATAGTAGGTATGCAGGGATCAGAACATGATTGATTGCGCCGAGCTCAATTACATCACTTTCTATGGTGAGGTTTCTTCGCCGGAACATTTCTATTTGAGATTTAGTACTTTGATAGAGTATTCAGGACCCCACCTCAAGCCCCCACAAACGATGATTTTCGTCTTATTCTCATTCAGTTGGTACGGCATTGGAAAACGCTATGTGGGGATATCATCGAGCCAAGAAACCTTGAACGGATACTGAACGGATACTAGATTGTGTACGTAGGGAGACTAGGATAACATAATATCACATGTTTTTCACAGGTTCAAGTTGCCACACTATTAAAGATGAGCGCGAACTCTAACATCCATCACCCCGTTTTCAACACCTCGCAATATAATCTAGTTCCCTTACCTCCACCGTAGGCCCATGGTATGGAATGACGTGCTAACTGGTACAGTAGATAGTCCGACATGTATATGATATAGGTCAGGTTGTTTAACCCGGGGATGTCTCGACACCTGAGATCACTGATATCCAAGGTCATTTTATAGCTAGTTTTCAGGACGCCCAACATTCGTGAGTGAAATCATATAGTATAGAATTGGCTCCAGTTGCACAACTGTCTCAATATCACAGCATATCGATCTGTTGGCTAGCTTGCTAGCTAGCAATATATGTTTCACGCAACCGTAGCGCCAAAGAGCAGAAGCATGCAGCCAAGCGCTACGCGGAGAAGTGGGCGGAAGAGAAACATACGAATGCTCACACATGGTAGACGGATGGTTCTCAATCTGACAATGGGAGAGTGGGCAGCAGTCGCTTGCAGCAACAGCGAAGGGAGCTGGAAGGCCACCCGCAGCTACCTCCGCAAGGGCCGTATGGAGGTGTTCGACGCAGAGTTATGGGTGATGTGGATCGTTCTCAAAGAGACCGCGAAGAGGGGAGCAGGAAATAGTGATATTCAGCGACTCCCAGGCCGCAGTTCGACGTGCAGCACATCTCGAGATAGGCTCTGGACTGCAACTGGCACGATGGATCAACAACGAAGCACAAACCCTCCTGAGTGACCACGACTTGGAAACGGAGATTCGCTGGATCCCTCGGCACTCAGGCATCCCTGGCAACGAAGAAGCCGATCGGCAAGCAAATACAGCCCGCGAAGGTCATGGAAGCGCAGTCCGGGAGCAGGCTTCCATCTCAGCTGCGAATAGAGCAAGGAGAATCTCCGAACGACGAGCAGCAACAAAAGAACAGTGATGGAGCCAGCGGTGTAGCAAGCACTATTGGTACAGGAGCGGGTCTGGTAAATAGGAAACCGGCACCCAATCCCAATGAGAAGCAAATATCACTTGCTACTAGATAATACCAACTTAAGTGTGGGCATGTACCGACAGCGACGTATCTCAAGAGGTTTCGGCAGCGGGAAAATACCGGCACGTGCAGATATCAGAACTCTTTTCGATGGAGATATGTGATCAGGCGGTGATGGACTTCCTCGTATCTGTTGCAACCCATTCGTTATAACTTCTCATCCATGGATAGGGCGCCTACATGAATGGTACTGCCATTCATGGACCTACAAATGGGATATATAAAAATAGGCGAATAAAATTTTTATAAAATAGCTTACCTATAAGCACTGCTGGAGATCTCTTTTACAAGTCAGCTGGCTTCGTTTCACTTCTTTCAAAAAGTCACTTCATCCTCCACTCTATTCTCCAAATGCATCTGCCTTTTCACTTCTTTGGACTGTTGGGAATGGAATTTACTGCACTCTGGCTCAGTGAGAGGTGTGGTAACTCTGAGCTGTATGTATCAGAGTTAACTTCGCTTCGATTCTATAAAACCTACCTTCTGTCTGTAATTCTTTTACTTAACTAACTTTACCAGCAATTAAATTACTGGCTTTCAACAGTCCTCCTAGTGGCACAAATTTAATTTGCATATTTTTTTTTTCACTTGTCCCATTCATGGAAGCACCCTATACATGGATGGTACTGCCCGTCCATGGATGTGGCGATTCTATGAATGGGTCAGAACACATCAACGGAGGTAGGGAAGTTCCTACGCTGCTGAGCTGAACAGACCAGAGTGTAGCCAAGAGTCGTTCACTTTCTCTTCTTTTATTTTGTGTCAGTGCGCTACCATTCACCTTATTTCATTTCGTTTATTAAAGGAGAAGGGTAGGAGAAGCGGAGCTCCCCCAATCTAGCCGGCTATCCGGAGGGGGAGGCGAATTGGATACTGCCATACTCTAGTTAGAGTGAATGCAGAAATATTAAAACAAAACAAAACCGTAGCGCCAAAATTTGCACAGCTCGAATGGATAAGTGATCATAAGTCTAAAGGTTACTCGTGGAAAACTTACATGTATCTCACATTTCTAGCCATAAAAAAGTGTAAGACAACCATAAATAAAACAGCCGGAAGGATAAATTATAGTACATGGAGTCTCTACTTCCCAAATACCCTCCGACCAGTGCCATTTCCCTACCCCACGAAAACATGTAAAGTATATTGGGTTTAATAGATTAATGCAGGCTGCGTGGGGTCGATAAGCTTACCAGGGTATTTTCTGGTTTGCTGCAGGCAGTGTTCTCAACCGTCCCGTCCGTCCGATATTTGTCCAGGACGGACGGGACGGCGCCAAGGCCGTCCGTCCTGTCCTTGCTTGACAAGGACCGCAATGACGGCCAGGGACTACCGGGGACGGCGAAAACACCGTCCCCGGCCAGCATCCAGTCTTCGGCTGACATCAAACATTTAGATGTTCTATATAGCTAGAGAATAGCGAAACAATGCTAATGGAAATAGTTTGCAGTATATAGTGTGGGTAAATTTGTGGGTTGGTATGGTTCAACTCGGTTTACTACTGAATTTCATCAGCAATAGATATCCGCTGGGGACTGCTGGAGACGGCCATCCTGTCCGTCCGTCCCCGTCCTGCCTCCAAAATGACGGCGCCGTTTCCATCCTCGTCCTCAGTGATCCCGGACGGACGGGATGGTTGATTTCACTGGCTGTAGGCTTCGAAGATATATGAAGGCGTATGCAGGACTTGAAGAAGTGTAGGCCGTGCTAGCTTTCCCGTGCCAGGCCTCACCGGCTTACACTAATCGAGGCTATTGAATTGGAGGCCAGGCCGCTTAGGTACACTGTTTCAGAGCCTATTTAGTCCCAAATCTTAGTGTTCCATTTACTTCAACTCATGCAATTTTACCCCAATAGAGCTGAACAGAGCTGCTGTTTCTATTCCCTATCACTAAGGTATAGACACTCCCCTCAGATAGACAACTTAATCTCTCTGGCATTAGAACCTACGGGAAATCTTTCATTATTCAAATGCCAAACACGAGATCGAAGAAATGCTTTGACAATTGCCGGCCATTAGATTTGCCCTAGTATAGCGAATTGAAGTATAATGTGATACTTGGGCAAATTGGTACGCGAAAGTTTGAGTAGTTGTATTCTAAATCGCAAGTCGCATAGTGTTTTGAATGTCGGGTGATTGGATGGTTACCTGTCGATACGCCTTTAAGCGCGCGACTCCACAGGAACAAGGAATTTGCGATCAGCGGTATCGAGGGAGCTAGCCTCAACTTGCCAAACGAAAGTGATGTTTCTCCTGAGGTCAGTGCACAGAGCGGGTTGCACTCACCAGGAGTAGTGCTCTGTGGGCTGCGGTTCGCTGTATGTAGTCGGAGGTGTACTTTTGTAAACTTTATCGTACATGACTCAGAGGCGCCCGCGTAACAACAAAGAAGGCACTTCTCAATGGCTCTTGACCTATACCACATTAACACATACCCTCCATGACGCAGAAAACTGCTAGCTCTTCTGTGCAGGATAGAATTCAGTTCTATCCATTCTAATTTCTCCTGGAAAATCACTGGACTTGCTATTCTATTTTAATTTGGCTATGGGAACGAGACAATCGTCATCACTGGACTTTACTGATTGTACTAGACCGCGACATACCAGGCACTGAGAATGGAGAAATAAATTCAAATAATCATCCGATGCGAGAAATATGCCAAGCCATGGCCTCGATGAATGCTGAGTATCCCACTTCCTAAATAGCAAAACAGTGTGTGCTTTATGACAAAACAAGATAGTGCATATACACATGTGCTGCATATGATTTGCTTTTGTGCTAGCCAGACGATTGTTTTTTCTTATTCTCACCTATTCTGACTTCTCTCTTGAGTGGATGGTGCAGTAAATATCCATCAGCACGGAGAATATGTGTGGCAATACATCCTACACCCTACTGTGCGCGCTACCCCACATGGATCAAGATTTATCCCCATGACCGGACGAACTTTATCTTGACGCTTTCACTAATCTCAAATAACAAGCCATTACATCGATCTAGACGCTCTCCTACCGAGGTATTTATATCATGGCTACTATGTGGCGACATAACGCACAACTAAGGCCCTGACTTGGCTGACGGAGGGTGACTACTAAGATTGGGTCAAAGGAATTCTGGATATTTATAGTTTACAGGGTGCGGGAAGTACTAAGGTTTGCAAGAATCAAACTGACCAGCCTGCAGGTCATCGATTGAGAGGAGTTGACATGGTCTATGAGCTACATAAGCCGCAAGCGTTTATAGTTGAAGCAAGGTGAAGGGCAAGATCGTGCACCTACGGGACGGAGATTTTCCATCTTTGTCGGGGAGATACAGTAGTTACCCTCCATTTATTTGATCATCATTTTAAAGTTGCCAGTCGATGAGGATAAAGTTTAGTCAATGTGTACGCTACGGATGAGCCCTGTAGGGAAGGTAGGGAAGGCCGACGTCTCCTATCACATGAAGACGACATTCAATAGCGAAATACAGTACAAATTTGTCACGCCTCAGCTATCCGAAGGAACCCGTATTCGATGGCTTGCACGCGCAATGTAATTTCTAACCATAGTTTGCTCTCGCAGTATTGACATTTGGCAGGTTCATTCTAGCTAGATCTATATTGATAATTATTAGTACTTAAATAGGTTTATAATAGCATTTAGTATGCCGGCAAAGCCTGTAACATGTGCTTCAAAGAGTATCTAGGTTCAAAACTTGCAACATCTACCAACATCTATGTTGTACTCGTATCTGCGTCCTTCCTATCCATAATGTAGCATGGTGGTACGACAATGCTTCCAAATATATCACTGTAGTCACCTTTCAGCATCAGAAGTATGGGCATTACTATTTGCGTGAATTGTTTTTTGCAGGCGAGAGGCTGGTCGTAGTCACGGATGTGGAACATGCCATGGAAATATTTTGCGACAAACTTACCCCACTACCCCGCTTCCCAACCCGACGACCATCTTCACTTCACATCACTGACCTCACGATATCCTTTAGTGTGTATATGGGACCTAAAGTGCATTGCTGAGACGTGACTCATGACCAAACGAGAAAGACTGAAAAAGAGAATCTAGAAGACATGTTTACATGAACGGACTATAAATAAATGCATCTAAAACGCGCACTCGATAAAACAGTGGTACAGATCTACTAGAATGTGGGCCGAAATAGCGTTTGCCTGATAATCATAATAAAAATATAATGAACTAAAAATAATTAAGCAGACAGATGAATGCATGCAGTTAAAATGAAAGACACTAATTATATTCCTTTTTAGCCCACCTTCGTAGTGCCATATTGCTGGTTAACAGAGACTAAATTGTGAGCAATCAAGTACTGTACAGGCTATTGAGATTGGGACAAGATCTCTGTTGACAGACTTTGTTTAGTGGGAAAGGACGTAGCTGATCTAACCCATTCGTGGAATCGCCCCATCCATGGATGGGGCGCCTCCATGAATGGGACAAATGAAAAAAGTATTGCAAATTAAATTTACACCGCTAAGAGGACTATTGACAGCCAGTAATTTAATTGCTGGTAAAGTTAGCTGAGTAAAATAATTACAGATAAAGTCAGTAAAATAGCGAAGTGAAGCAAATGGACTTATAAAATAAATATCTAGTAGTACTTATTTTATAAGCAAAGCTATTTTTTTAATTTGCCATATTTATTATTTGTCCCGTTCATGGGTACCATTCATGAAAGCGCCCCATCCATGGATGGGCGGCTACCACGAATGGGTCGCAACATAGCTGACAGAGTTTGTAAGAGAAAATTCATGTGGGGTTATGTCTGACGTTGACAGTGTAAAAAAGATGGGACAGACAGGGATGCGCCTCTAATATATTTGTCCGCAGAAGTCCACATCGAAAACACTCTCTCGCAAGAATCTAGCACACGCCGTAACGACTACTTCACATCAAGCCACAAGCTCAGTTCGGAATCTGCTACGAGATCCACCGTCGTTGTCGAACACTATACAACTGCAAAACTGCCCACAATGTTCCAGTCGAGAGACCACATAAGAGAGAATATGATTTGCCGACCTGCTGACTGGACCGACATTGCGAAGTTCTTTCTTGCCAATTTCATCACCCACGTTTTCACAGTTATCTCAGCCCCAGGGGCACGGAGGAGAGACACGATGCTTTTCACCATCTGGGCACTATTCATACCGTTTATTGGTGCTACTAGGGCAGCGGTGGTGATCGCGCGTTATGCATGTGGCGAGAAGGATGACTTAGCCATAGCGCACAAAGCCGGAGCATTGTACACTCTGTTAAAAGTCACGCGCGTTAGCAATGAAGAGTTCCGCGTCGAGCCTGACGGTGATGATTACCGTTCCTTGGGGGGACAACCTTGGTAGTAATCTCTCTCCGCTGGTGGCCGGCGTAAAGGCTAATCTTACGTAGGCATCACCCAAATCTTGATCACTATCACATTAATGTGCATGGATCGTATCCAGCTTTTCCTTCTGGATCCTGGAAAACATTGTATTACCCAGTACAAGTACCATTCGGATATAAAGTGCAATCACTCTCCGCCCATCATCAGGTTGACAAAGAGTTTACGACAATCATTCCATCACAAATACCAGCGGGCGACCTTGAAATATCAGCTGCGAGTTCAACTAAAGAACCTTCTTTGGAGAAGGCACACTGGTCGGACTGCATCTTAAGATTCAATGCGTTCGTAGCTAACGCATTTTAGTGTTCGATCTGCTAAGGATGCCAATACTATAAAGCTAAGCAATTATTTCAACACAATTAAGGCTGGGGCAGCAATCTTTCAAGTTTGCTATGGATCTTGGGAATTGCATATCTTAGGCGAAAGCTAATTCGAAAAGTACAGGTACGCTGCATATCCCCTGACGGTAGTACTTAATCTCATGGCCACATTATGTGAGCCTCGATACCCCTGCGTCTATTTGGTAGAACATGGGCATTGTTCGTCGGGGGATTTAAAAAATAGAATAAATAGCCTGATGGGAGGAGCGGTTGGAGTCGCTTACCGTCCTGGCGATTGGCCGAATACCGCCTCGTAACTAGATTTCTCGCGCCGCTCACAAGCTCTTTGACCGAAGTATATTTCGAAGTTTGGGAACGGGTCAACCGAATACTGGGCTCCACCATTGTGATGTTAGTATTAAACTATATCTGTCGCTCAAATCATTTCCGTAACTAATGATTTCGTCACCTTGTATCGTGAGAGTTTCAGAACGCGTCCGGGCTGGCGTCCACAATTGTTGGTTGCTTTTAGTGGAGCTCTGGGTGCCGGCGTGTTTATATCGCTATATGTTGTAGCTATTCTTACTGGGTTTCAACCCAGACAAAGTACAGCCACCAATCGTGCATGGATTTTTACATGAATAGTGATGGGGAATTACTTTGGTTTGATGGGCCTTACGGCGCGCCCAACTATCACTTTTAGCCATTAGCCTAGATTCAGTAGGAATCGCGGGTGGGTGACGGAACTATTGGTGCCGACTTTGGGAATCATTCCGGGTATTGGTGTATGGGTGCGTGTAGCACAGATGATACTGCAGTCTGGTATTTGTAAAGTAGTCTAAGGATATGTCATGTATAGGATATTTTCTAAGATTGTATTCGGAGACGGAGGATTTCGCTAGGCATGGAAGAGTGGGTTAAAGCATGGTTACCATCAATGAGAGAGAGCTCTCTGGTAGGATAAATCTATTTGTTCGTTTTTTGCAATTACAATGTATCAGACTTCTTACTATTGTGGAATAAAAATATGTCCAATCATCAGTTTCACTGCCCATGTCAAAGAGGACTCAGTTCGTCTTCCATGAAAGAATGCAAAACTACCCCACTAATGATTAGATTCCGATAAGTCCTGTTACAGGAACAATGACGGAATTGCAAATATTTCTGCAATACAAAATATTGTGGGATGGTGATTAGTTCCGGGTTTGATCTCCTTTAGTAGTATATTATAACCCCATTTCGACTTTTGACTTATTAAGATACACCGCAGTATTATTTCGTTGCAGAATTACTAACTTGAAAGAGTCAGTCCCTGGGACACATGGTTTTCATCAAATCTCACTCGTCTGCATGATATTATCGGATGTTTTCTACCCTCAATTCATCTTTCTGAGGCTTCAGCATTGTTGTCTCATTCTGCACAAAATATGCTGAAGCTTGAAGTGCTTGCGAATGCTTTCCCCAGCTAATAGAAGTAGATCAAACAGGGGTTAAATCAGAAACCCTGCCATGCAAGAGCTGCCGCTATGGAGACTTCACTCCCCATACCGCTCACAGCTCGCGTCGCGAATAATCTATGGTGGTAGGAATTCCAATGGTTCCGCTCAATTACAAACCCCCAAACCTATTCCATAGTGTTGGAATTATGTTCTATTTCTACAATAATAACGATAAACTGAGTACCATTTCTCCCTCAGCGGTGTCGTTAACGAATAAAAGGCATCCTTGAATATTTCTTATACGCCGCCCCCGTACATGCACGGAGTGGCGGTCGCCTATGAAGTAACCACTGTCACGGCCTACATATGCTGTAACAGCCCATCTCAACCACATATAATTCAGAGTATACGTCTTGCAGAGATTTCGTAGGGCACTACGAGTGCCTTCTTTATGGTTGTATAGTATGATGAAGAGTTTCACATAGAAGAACTGGGGGTGCTGGGTGCCGAGTTAGTTCATCCACAACACCACGTGAGATAACAGTGTATCAACCCAAAAGAATTTCTGGAAGTAATCTACAAGGGAGAGTAATCTGCAATTGACGTCCACCAACAGTAGATGTTAGAGTAAGCTTCTGTTGTATTATGATCTACGCGCAACTGCCCTAACGACGTCGTCGGATTATTCACGACAGAACTGGGTAAATGTTGAAGCGGGGCTGAGAAATATTAGGATATGTATAGTTATTGTGCTTTTATAGCGTTTTACAATCTTCTGCTATCTATCGTACGCCAATCAAAATAAATGCACCCACAAACTGTTAGCCATTCGTCAACCATTTAGTCTTCTGCACTTCCGTTACTTCATTACATCGCTACCCCACAACTGTTTGTGTTTATGCCCGCCTCGGTAATCGGGTAATACCGACCCGCTCGAGACCATCCCAATCTAGGCGTACGGTAAGGATAATGGTTGAAGCAGGGGTAGTTAGATTCAATATGTCTCGTTTGCAGGCGCATCACCGGCATCACTGGTGTAGATAAGTCGGAAAGCTATTGTTTAATCATACTGTATTCACACTCTCTAGTGTATGACAGTACCCACTACCCTCCTCCTCTGGATGACCCGGCTAGATGGGGGGAGGCCAGATGGGGCGATGGTGTTGGGTCCCGACACTTTAGTTGACCTAGGCAATTGGGACTCCTGGCTCCTTATATACTTGAAACATTGCTTGTATCGATTGTCTTTTTATCCCGTTCCTAGGTGGTGCCTCAATTTACTAGCATCTTATCTCTCATCATAACTTGTTTGTATCTGATATCTACTGTGCGACTTTAGATTTAGAACCAGAAATCGCAAAATTGACGAGAGTCGAGCATTTTCCACAACCACTTAATAGATATTAAAGATACTGCAAATCCGAGATCAGAATGTGAAATCATGTATAGATATACACATTTTATGTATAAAACACATCGCTATTGGAATGAAACTCGTAGACTTAATTGGTTGGACGATTTTAGTTTGAGCATTTCGGTTTACATCTGAGCTGTTTGATACATTAGAGTTTTGAATACTTGATTATAGCTATTGACTCACCCCGAATTATATAACTTCTGTAGTATACAAGGTACGGTGGCGGCTTCGCCGCCCTTTGGAGGCGCCCAGATAGATCTCCAGCCCAGCCAACCCAGAGTTGTCATTTTTAGCAGCTCCTATGCTTCCAGATGTATATGGCTCTGACATACTCCCAGAATTCAAATTTGTTAGATCATTGCTTGGCAGCTCCCAGTGATCTAAGTCTGGGTGAGTCTCTATTGTTTCTGTGGCTAGAGCAAGCA
>Ga0307512_10000963_pt1 | contig 42377 bp, 45 predicted proteins | sample 14_EM_MG_FD_200267 | JGI IMG/M metagenome (GOLD analysis project Ga0307512, IMG submission 200267) | Populus trichocarpa ectomycorrhiza microbial communities from riparian zone in the Pacific Northwest, United States - 14_EM | ecosystem: Host-associated > Plants > Roots > Unclassified | place...
CCTGATTTCCAGTCCATTGCACAAGAGAATCGCTGTCAACTTCTCGACCCTCCTGAGACAGATCCAGCTCGGAATATCTAATCATCCAGGGATAGAAAGACTGTCTAAGCGATATCAAGTTGATGTATTGTATCCTGAGACACAGCTCGCGTATTCCAGGCTTACGCGAAGCATACAGCCGAGCATTTCCTCGCTCAGGAATGAAGTTCAGACGCACCTCAACAACACTATGCTGTCGAGTTTGATGGTCTCAGATTTGACACCTCACACATATTCCATTCAACAGCCAAACTTGACATGCCGCCACTCATTATTATCATATGCTCCCACTCCCAGGCACACCTCTGAACGATTCATTTTGCTCCATTTGAAGCATGTTTTCTTCCTTCCTGAATGCTTTGAATCTGTGCCTGCCAGCACACACTGAGAGTCATCTTTCAGACACGATACTTTTAGGTGCAGGCGCGGCTCATCCCGCTCGGCCAAAGCTAATATCTGAATCCATGCTTGATCAGTAAGTGATGGCCACCGCTTAAATGCCATAAATGTCATGCTCCGTGTCAATCTATCCTTTGGAGGAAGGTGCCCACCACACGCTTACCGTAGATGCACAGCCCTGGGCGATAAGTTTCCACACTTAACTGGATTTTGACTAAGAAGTATGTTCGGACCTATACATTTCCCAGATCCTACAATCGCTTCTGTCGTTCGGGCTCCATAATCGAGCTGCAGCTTGAGAGAGTGAACCTCAAATGACAGCTTCTGCTCAGCGATTCTGCAGATGACGGGCAACTCCCGCTCCCCTGTATACCATACTTCCTCGAATAGGCTTAAATTCACAGCGCTTCTAATGCAGACTTAATCACATTTTGACTGACTTGTATGTTTGGGCTGCCAAAAACCCATATCTTAAAATAGATTGTGTGAACTGATTTCCATCAAGAGAGCTCGAAGAGATAGAATCTGAATGGCAGTCTCTGCTCAGCGGCTCAATCGGTGACCGGCAAGCTCCCGCCCAGCACATATCTTGAATGCCTGACGTTCGTGACAAATCATAAAGAGTTGATATCTGATTTCCGCCAACGTCCAATCCCAAGAGTGCATGAAGAACAAATTGTGATGAAAGCTCGAGTTAAGAAAAGGCAGTTTCTGAGAGTCCAAGTAATTGTCAAAGTAAGGCAAGCCTGCAATCCGAGCCATTACATCAGCAACGACCCTAGTTTCTGTCAGAAACACCCGGGTGTTCCGGACGGCTCTGATGGCTGACGGAACCTCCTACCCTCTGACGGAGAATTACATCCTACCTGTCGCCCAGGCGATGGGTCTAGTTGCACACGTACCTCTTTTACTGTTTGATGACGTATACGTACCATCAGAACAACACGTGTGTTACACTCTTGCTTGAATCATATTGTATTCACTCTAATAAGAGTATGAAAAATTTCCATTTTTCCCCGATACTCCGTGTTGTGAACCCGACGTGTCCGCCAAGTCCTCCTCTCGGTCAAATGTACTATCCCTTTCCCCTTCCCCCCATTAACAAAAAACTGCCTAAATTCATTGGCCCCCCTTCCTAGAGAATGACCTGCACATCCCGTCATCTGACGACCACCACTTACAAAATTCTCGCTCACACTTAGCCCAGGGTCTCATTGATGTTATCGCAGTGGAATAGCCCAACCGCCAAAGAAAGTAAGGCAGATCATTCATGAGGTCCGAAGGTGAATACTCCCTAGGTCATGCATGGCGCGCTGACCATCTTCGGGCTTGGCGGGGACGGGGGGGCGGAGGGTGATGTTATCATAAGGCCGCATCATGTACTTCGTCCAAGTGGGGCCAAAGAAGCGGGTCTTTATCAATCGTAGTCGGTTCGAAGAGCTTGTACAGAGTGTGTATCTCTGGGAACTTCACTGATACTGCGCTGATAGGCCTTGGGCCTCACTTACTGGTGTATCCACAGACATGTTGTAGGTTTCGATAACTGGCGTAAAATGTCGAGTGGCGAGTTGCTGGGTAGACTACCGCTCGACGTCAATGCTGAGTGTTAAAGAGAGCTTTAAAACAACGAGATACACATGCAAAAGCAAGCGGACACAGACAAAAGGTATGGAGTCAAGCTAAAGTAAAACCCTGCTCCCCCCCAAAGGGGGGAAAGCTTGGCAAACCAGGCGTTGAGTGTGGTTGTCGAAGGTGTGTGTGTGTGTTACACTCTTCGCAGTGTCTGCAGTTATGCTGAAGCCGTTTTTTCTCCGGCCGCCGCTTTTTTGGAAATGCTGCTGGTGCACCTGGAAATCATAGCTACTACATATCGTTCAACGATTCTCAAAACTTTTGCATTCCGTTTGTATTGTCATCGATGTATCTATGTATCTATATAGCTTCCTATCTACACACAGTGTATCTGGACTGGCAGCACGCAGTGATTGTCCTCCGTTACCCCTGTATCTCCATACACCCGCCGTCGCTCATTCACGATGTACTTAGAAGCTGAGATTGAGCGAGTTGAGAATTGGACTTGGAGGCCGAGATCGAGTGAACTGAGAGGTGCACTTGGAGGCTAGGATCGAGTGAAATCAGAGATGCACTTAGAGGCCGTGATTGTGCGAAATTGGAGGCCGTGATCGAACGAGTTTGGATATAAAGTCGGAGGCCGTGATCGAGTGAGATTGGACAAGTACTTGGAGGCGGTCGATGGACGGCGCGCCCGGTGCTGAGACTCTATTCATCAGTTAGTTAACTCGCAACCGTGGGAATGTGACAAGGTGACTTTACTTTGCAGCTCTCATAGAGAGCTGGCTGATGGCGGTAAATTGTGTAGGGAGGCACGCCGGAAGCTGAAGTGACATTCAGGGGTCAACTTGTAATTATGAGAATGAAGGGAAGACAAACAATCTTGGGTGGATGCTGTACTCGGTGTCAACTCATGATCATGCCATGGAGAGATAGAGAGGGATGACTTAACTTTGTGTTCTGCAATGATGGTTGAGATGTGGATGAGAAAGAGAGAGATGGTGGATGAGGATGAGAAAGATGTGGAGGATACGAGCGAATATGAGAAATCCGGGGTACGACTTTCCTGATTGGGTTGGGGAGACCTCCTATTGGTGTTATTACACGCCGGATCGGGACTCGTACCTGCCGTATTGGGGAAGGTAAATTGACTCGCAAACGAAATTCACTTAAGTCCCGGTTTCTCATGATGATTTGTCGCATCTCCTCTACCACCACCTAGGAACACGAAGTTAAGTCATTCCTCTCTATCTCTCCATGCCATGATCAAGAGTCAACCTGGCTCGAGGAGCATAGGATGAGGGTCAGAAGTTACGATACTACCCAGCCGCGAGGATTCCCACAATTGCGTGGATCCACGAAATCGTGGAAAGAGCGAGTAAGATCAAAAGATGGGAAAGATAGAGTCTGTATTTCGTATAATGCGATGATGTCTTTCTACTCCGGGGTCTGCATTGCAATCCCGATGCAAGCGTGTACCGAATGATCCCATTCCGACATATGATCACAGTTGGCCACAACGCCAGAGTGTTTGTTTAAAGTAGGAGATCGACCGAGCGAGAAGAAATGGCGAAAGGGCAATCGGAGGGCGATATGCAACGCGACGCGTGGTATTGACGCCGGGCGCGGAGGAATCCGCCACAGGGGTGTCTCTGACTGCTCTGACGGGGCGCATCCACTCAGACGGAGCCATTCCGCCCGGTTGGAAATGTTTTTTGCTGATCTACATTAGATTGTATCATGCATGCCGACTCAATGCTCGCTGAACCTCCATTGGCTGGAACTGGATGCTGTTATTTGTCTTTCCGCTGTCAGATGAAGCCTCATGATGCATTCATATCATTCTTATGCAGTGGTTTGAACCCCAATATTTATGTTAAGTCAACATTGTAGCATTGAGACTCAAAATGAGTATGTGATTAAATGATGCGGCGTGTACAGGATAGTATGCGCAACATCTTAATGTGAGTGACTATTTATGACCCATTCGCTAGCAATCTTGGCATTGAAAAGAACTGGAATCGATTAAATTACCCCTGAACCTTCATCATACCTTTACCGTTCTTTCTCTATGTTGAATCTCTCCTTTCTAACCCCACATTCTCCCTCTTCTCTTATACAGACTCCATACATATTGTGATTCTGCTGACACGGACCGCTGAAAGTTAAGTTCTGCACACGCCATTGCCTAGTCGACTGCTAACTTTGCTCATCAGCAACAACGCTAGTTTCCGTCTGAAACACCCATGTGTTCCGGACGGCTCTGACGGTTCGGACGGAACCTCGTACCCTCTGACGGAGAACTACATCCTTCCCGTTGCATACTTACCTCCATTACATTGAGCCTGGTATACACACCATCAGAACGACACGTGTGTTACACTCTTCGCAGGGCTGCAGTTATACTGTAGCCGTTTACACAATGCCTGGCGATGAGTATGCCTTTCTTCAGCCGATAGCCACATTGTACCTCTCCGCTATATCGGATGCCGCACTCGCCCCCTATATATTTAGCTTTGAGATTTTGTCACGTATTGCAATACAGTCTTCACTTTGGATACATCGCTTGCCATTGCATTTGTTTCGCCATGATCGTATTTCACACGTCTGAAATATACAGTCTAATCTTCACACTCTCTAGTACTGTGCCCTTAGTCCTCCACATTCTGCGTTGATCCATCATCGGCTTGCAATGCTTATTCCTCCTCATCCCCATCCGCATCGTCGCCATGCTCGCACTCATATCCGTCCACATCACTGGTTCCCGCGTCAAACCTACTATGCCCTCAGTCCTCCACATTCTGCGTTGATCCATGATCGGCTTGCGAGGCTGCTTTCTCCTCATCCGCATAAACATCGTCACCATCCTCGTCCTCATACCTGTCGACATCACTGGTTCCCAGGTCAAACCACTCGAGTTCAGTCGCGGGCTGTCGTCGCTGGCTGGTGGTGGGGATGGCATCGCGCACGTCGCTTTCATCACCTTCATCTTCGTAATCCCCGCAGCCCCCTGGCATCTCGAAATGAAGTTCGTCATCCATGCAATTGTTGTCAATCTGGATGATTGGGTCAGTACTTCCGACCTCAGGCTCCACAAGCGCCACTTCGGAGGTCAAATCATCAGGAAGAATAGCACTGTCAACATGAGCTGCTTCCACGCTGATTACCACGGCAGGTGTTGGGTTCTCCTCCTGTTGGATCTGACGCTTGACTGAAGCAAGAGTGTTGTTATACACCCTCTGTTGGTAGCTCTCCGGTAGTGTGTTCCAGGTATTTATCAAGAATGAATATGTGTCTGCAACGCCAGGCGAGGTTAACGACTTGCAACCCGTTGCAGCGCGGCAGGATGTGTTCTCGCCACCGTCATTCTTGTAATTGAAGTCGTTCGAGCGATCAGGTCAGTCCGCTTTCAGCTTTGACTTGGAAGCTTTCGGATCAACGTCTTTGTTCGTTTGCCACTCCAGGAGAACATGGCGCAACGTGGTGCAGGTAAACATGATCAGTGGCGAGGGTATATGACCATCCTTGTCGTCAATCATGGAATGAAGAAATCCATCAGCATACTTACCACGGTTATTCGCCCGATGATGAAATTTGATGTAGATGAACCGCGGGATCGCTTCCGCCAGGAAGTAAAGTGGACACTGGCTATTTGTTAGCAGCTTTCGACACTCTGCGTTGGATTTGGACTGCATACACCACCTTCCACACGCTCTGCTAAAGGAAAAAGATTCTTATTGTCTGCCAAATGGGAATCAATGAAGTCCAAATGCTCTGCGTTGGATTCAAAGCGGTGGAGATCATATAGCTCTGCTATAGTGTCCCTTGGTGCTTGAATAAAATGGGATTTAACCATATCGACTTGTGCACGAACCTGGTACCGGTATGAGCGTGTACTATCCAATGTGGGCCGTTGCTTCAGCATCTCTCTTTCAGGATCTCTTTTGTGCATTCCTCAAATGTTATGGACCAAATGTTGTTTTGCTGCATAGTGGTGTTCCAGTACGTCTCTATTATCTACCAGTGTGGGGCTTCAGCTAATGCTTTGGCAACGCATCGCGTTGCATAACTTACCATCTCCAAGTCGCTTGCACTCATAAATGGCCGTCTGTTCCACATGTAGAGCTCAAGGAGTCTGCCCGTTGCAAATTCAAGACGCGTCATGTGGGAGTGACCAAATCAATGAATGCTGCGACTGCCAGAGAGCAGTGATTGAGGTGTAGACACCGCCCACGTTTGCAATTGCAACTGCCTCTGCCTCTGGTTCGGTTCTGTAGCGCGCGTTCGTGGTGGATTTGTAATGATCGTTCGGGCTTCTGGATTAGGGATGGGGGTAGGCAGGTTTTCAAGCCCGCTGAGAGGAGTGGGAGTGCTAGCAATGCCGGATGCGGGGCTGGAAACAACACAACGCGTTGAGTCTGTCTGTGAGGTTCCGCTGGGTGCTGGTGTGTTACGACTGCTTGAACTCGGCATGGCGGTTGGAGTAATTCTTGACCGTCGCTGTGTAGCGGACGGGGTGATATCTGCAACGCGAGAATTGTTCAGCGAAGATGGGAGGGTGGAGTTCTGACCTGGGATTGTAGAGGCTACCGAACTCCCTCCTTGGGAGGAATCCCTCTCGCCAGCCAGCTTGGAAACGCGTCTCATATCAGGGGGAAGTTGAGATTTCCCCGAAGGCCCATGGTTTTGTTGATTCTGACAATGAGCAAGACTTCGATCATTTCGTACGACCGGAGACCTGACAGGGTAAGTGCTTTAGAAAGGCATCATCCGATATGGATGTTCGACGTTAAGAGTGTGGGAAGATTTTCCTCTGCATGCATATGCAGCAGCAGGCGAGGTAGACTCCTATTTGAGCGACCTTGGAGGGAATCAACAAAAAAGGGAGGCGCAGTGTAGACCGCGCTAGACTCTAAACCCTCACAATACTTGGGGACGAGATCCCTTCAAAATCATTCAATTATGGGGTTGATTGCCATCAGATTAAACTCAGATTGAACTCAGATTAAACTCAGCATTGATATTCACTGTTACAGCAACGTCTGAAGGTCTATTTGCACTGCTGGAAGGGTGTTTATGCCTTCTTGGTGCGATAATCATCTTATTGCACTCGTTCTTGGCACAATACTTCGAACCATCCATTGTGTATATCTTCAGCTTCCCGGTGGAAATACCCCTTTGGCAGAGGTAAAAGCATCGCAAAGCGAACAATAATGTATTCTCTATCCTATGACATCAGTTGCGTGTGCTTGTTCCACCACTAGGCATTGGTAGCGGTGTTGAACGGTTGCACGGTTGAGACAACTTGAGAACTACTCAGTTTGCTCCGAGATGCACAGGGTCTGAGCAGTATAAGTGGTATGTGATGCCAAAGTAACGCCTGGTGTCGTAAACAATTGTCACCACGAGTAATAGATCTCGTCTCGAGGCTCCTCATTGATGAGGTGCTTGGTGGTTTTGCAAGATGAAGGCTGGGCCGTTTTGTGTTCATTAACCAACAACATGCAGGATATGAATCAAATCGCAGGAACTCGAGTATATATATCCCTTCTTCCTGCCTACACCTCCATTCTCTTCTCTTCCCGTATTAAACACACCGCCAACATCCTGAACTATTTCGACATCACGTGACTTGCACAAACAACGCCCCTTGTTTCAAAACACACCCAATAACCTACACAACTTTGTAAGTTCACTCTGGGCTTCCTTCCGCTGGGTTCAACTGTATTGTAATGCTAACGCCTCGGATATAGATTGATTTTCAACTTGCAGCGATGGCACCAAAGGGCAGCCGCAAAGGAAAGGGGAAGGCAACTGCTAGGGCAAAAATGCCGACATCGGTTAAAAATCGTCGCCTGTGGTTGGATCAGGACCGTATAAAGGGATTCATCTCTGAACACATCCGTGGACTCACACAGATATACAATGTTTCCGGCGTCAAGGATGCGAGGGCCTGGGACCTCTTTTATGATATAATCTTTCTTGTTCCAGTTGCGACTCGCCACGTTTCTCAATTCCAGCTAATGTGGCCACACCGCAGGAGTAGGAGTTCACCTTTTCGGGAGTGGTGGGCAGCCTTCCGCTGATATATGGGGCAAATGTTTGACACAACCTGTAACCAAATCAACAATTGGAGGTGGGACAACCCCCGTGCCTTCGGGGATCAAGTCGATCGCTCCAATCTGCAGACAACCAGCTTGGGAAAGGTTAAACACACCAGTGAGCATTTCTCTTGGTACGGTAGCGATGATGTCAGCGCAAGGATTGAGCCGCCAAGCTGCCGGCAGTACAAGCCAGGCGCCTTCCTGGCCGTTAGACCACTGAATTGGGAAGAGATAATCGACGAGGAGGATGATGATGAGAACTGGGAGGATCCTGGAGCGCCGAGCGGTGGATGGAGCCGTCCTGGCGATGAGAATGACAATGACGACGGCGAGGGTGAGGAGGACAAGACGGGTGGTGAGAAAGGGACCGGGGAAGGGAAGGGAACAAAGGATGGGCAGGGGAAAGGGAAGGGGAAGCAGAAGGGAAACGGTAAAGGGAAAGGTATTGTTAAACAAACCCCAGGGGGAGATGATATCTCTCGTGCCGTTGCTTTGCAGTTGCAGAAGGAAATGTCAGACGCAGACTTGGACACGGAGAACTGACTAGAGCGAGTATATTTTGAGCCAGAAGCATTGCCTGCCGTGTCAATTTCCTCAGATGATGCTACCGACTCTACCGAGTCGGACGGCGACAATGCCTCAGAACATCATTCTGATGTGGATATGCACATAGAGGATGATGTTGACGTGCCGGGCGGCGTTGATTTAGATGGCGATGTGGATATGGAAAGGGACGGTGACGATGAAGAGGAGGAAGATGAAGAGGAGGAAGATGAAGAGAAGGAAGATGAGGAGGAAGAGGAGGAGGAGGAGGATAAGGATGAGGATGATGCGAAAGAACCTCAGACGATTGGCCAGGGAGAGATGGTAAATACATCGGCTGATGATGTAGATACCATGGTAGACGATCAGCGATTCGTGCTACCGGAGCAAGGCCAGGAGATGCGCGAGCATACCCCACGGCCACAACCTCTGGCGCCTGGCCCACTACCACAAACTCCAGAGACTCATCCCCTCAGTGGGATGGAGCATTTGGGGCTTGTGACGCCGCAAAAACCTCGCCCGGCGGTGCCAACTCTGCAAGAATCTGAGACAGCAGGAAGCACCTCGGATGTGGAGGTGGATCAGCAGGTGCTGATTAAATCGGCAGGTGGCGACAGTCTCCCCGATGTCCCTGTCCCCGATGTCCCTTTCACTGAGGCGCGCCCGGAGAGATTGGTCGGCGAGGAGTGAACCAGTCCTCCCGTTGCAGAGGAGGCGATGGTTGTTGTGTTTGGGTTAGGGTCGGGTTCTCGTCTTGTTCGTTTCCTTTGTCCTAATGAATCTATCTCAGGCATTGATTATTACACGCGTCGTGAGTTTTTTGGAATTCTCAAGGTTTATTTTATTTATGGGTTTTGTATTGGTTTTATTTTATTGGTTTTATTTTATTCATAGTATTATGGGACATCGCGCATGCAGCGTTTTTGCAACTCGTGGCATGTAACGAACCTCCTTGTGATGGTGTTGAGGCTCAATAGGTTAGCTGAAAGTCTCGTGAGCTTACACACGAAGCTGCTCAGGCCCGGCACCAACTTTCGTCCCTTTCTACAGTGTATACTACACTCCTCGTGTGTCGTCGACAATGCCAGAGAAAACCACGTTCCGTTGCCCTAGATTTTCATGCCGAAAGACGTTCACCTCAGACAGCTGACGACTTAAACATATCAAATTACACCATCCTGAACACCTTCAAGTTGCACGCCAGAAGAATCTGACTATTCGCAGCGCGCGCCCCGACGCGTTGAACCCGTTCAGCGTCGTGATTTCAACGCTAACAAAGATTCAGTCGAAGACTTGGACGCGTTTCCCTACCACGAACATGTTGAAAAGATCGCAGACTAGGAGACTCAACCACCACCACATCTGCCGCAGGCGGAAATATACCCCGGTGCCGGCGCTCAGCTGATCGATTACATTGCTGAGCCATGGGAACGCGACGCTCAAGGCTGCCTTGAGACCAACCTACATAACAATCCCTACTACCCATTTGCGACGCGTGAAGAGTACAAATATATCCATTGTGGGATCAAGAAGAAGAGCATGAAGACGTACTATGACAACGTGTTGAAGGAAGAAAACACCGCTCTGCGTTTCCCAAGCTTCAAAAACAGGGATGGCGTCCAGAAGCTCGTGGCTAGCATGCCAGATGATCAGGCTCTGAGGGAGTGGGAACTACACACTCTCGAGGATATGAGATGGAATGACAATCACCAACACCCTATCAAATACTGGAGTCAAGACATCATCAAAAGCGTGAGATGGTTGTTGCGGCAGCCAGCCTACACTGAGCATCTCATTTTCGCCCCTCAGCGTTGCTTTAACAGCGATACGCCCCCGAAACGCCTCTATACCGAAATGCACACTGCGGACTGCTGGTGGGAGACACAGGTAAGGAGAGATACTCGAGGATAATAACATGCTAATTGTCATTGAGTCAATGCTCAGAGTGGGGGATACACTGGTTCCCTTGATCTTCATGTCCGATGGAACACATCTCTCGGATTTTGCTGGTGACAACAAAGAGTGGCCTGCATATATGACAATTGGCAATCTATCTTCGAAGATCCGCAAGAAGCCCTCAACTCACAGCGTCGTAATGGTCGCTCTCCTACCGATTCCAATCAAGAACCGCAATGTTCCACAGAAGCTGCTGGATGAGCAGCGGCAAACACACCGAGAGGTGCTGAACAAAGTACTCCAGCAGCTACTCCAGCCACTCAGCTTTAAACAAAATCCCAGCACTGGGAGCGGGTATTACAACGTTCTCTGTGCAGATGGCAACTTCAGGCATTGCAAATTGGTTTCAGCAGCATGGCTTGCAGATTGCCCAGAGTATAGCGACCTACATCATCTCGAGCGGCATGTATGTTTCTGGTGCGAGTGTCCAAAGAATAAACTTGGTGATTATGTGCATTCTGACAAGCAACACCCCCGGCGGGATCACAACCTATATAGAACGCTTAGCGATACCAACACCAAGGCAGTCGATGCCGAACTCTCGTCGCACCATGTTCAAAGAGGATTCAATGTGTTTCGACATATTCCCTGCATTGTGAGCAACCACCCTACACCCGACCTCCTCCATACAATGCAGATCGGCATGCTTGACCACCTCCAGAAGTGGATTGTCCACTTCATGAAGACGCATGAACGGCTCGACATGTACAATGCAACCTGGTTATCCATGCCTGCTTTCCACGACATCACACCAGGAAATATGTCATATGAGGAAGTTTCTCAATGGAATGGGAAGGAGATGAGGGAAATGAGCCGGTACATGCTTGGAGTTGTAACCCAGTCTCTATGAGGCGGAAACCCCGCTCAGCGTCCCATATTCAATCATGCAATTGAGTGCACACGGGCATTGTTCCAATTCTATATGTATGCTCGATATAAATCTCACGATGATGCAACATTGAGATACATGGAGGACGCCTTGCATCGTTTTCACAACTTCAAAGATGTTTTCTTACTCGGGCGAGCCGGCAACAAGGCAAAGGCAAAAGCCAATGCCCTGAGAACGGAACGTGTGAAGAAGCGAAAGGTAGACGAGCAAATAAATGTTGAAACTTGGACGCCGTCCAAGAAGCGGCGCGAAATCAACGCCTGGCGGGATTATATCAGCCACGAGATAGATATTTCCAAGGAGTTAGAAGCTGACTTCAACTTTCCGAAGATCCACTTGATGTCTCATTGGGCCGAACAGATTCGTCGATACGGAACCTTGCAACAGTACTCTTCTGAGAGACATGAACAAGCACCTAAAACAACCCTCAAGGACGGTTGGAACCCCTCCAATCACAATCTCAACTACCTGCCACAAGTAATCACCTTTCAGTGTCGCATCCTCTGCTTCGAAATGAGACAGCTCAATCTCCAAGCCCTTACTCAGCGTTGGGAGAACAGCGCTGCCGCCTGCGAAGTCTTCCCTTCCGGTGGTAATCTGGCTGCCGCCCTGAGCCCCCAGTCATATGCGAATCCCGAATTCATGGGACCCCATAACCGCCGTCATGGACAACATCCTGACGCTATGATCAAAGACTTCAGAGCATTACTTGCCAATACCCAAGATGCAATGCACCACGCGGCAATATACAGTGGCACGCAGGAGTTTATAAAGCATAAGAGTCGTAACAAGACGTATATATTGGATGAACAACTGCACGCAATGGAGCTCTGTATTTACCATGGTATTAAGGTTCAAGTTGAGGGTTTAGAAGGTGAACACATATCTCAGATTGGTCGATGCACAGGAACCCAGAGCTGGCGCGGAGGGGATCGACCGAACGACTGGGTATGGGTCAAGCAACGCCCGGTGAGGTGTTATGGCGCGCTGAATAGGCGTCTCCCATGGCAACTGCAACGACTATTCAAGATCAAGCTCCAAAACGAGGATACAGCTTTCGTTGAGTACTGGTTAGCCCTGGCGCTCACCGCAATACCTGAAAACTCGGGTAACTGGGATCCCGTCTCAAAATTTGTTCAAGTGGGAAAACCACCCGCAGCCGGTGCTTTGCAAGTTTTCATCGTGGGAGACATTGTCGGCTGCGCGCACGTAATTCCAGAGATAGCTACTAGTTGTAAGACAGGAGACGGACGGAACGAGCGATGGATTGTCCATAGCCACATAGATCTGGCGACTTGGAATGATGTGTATAATTTGTAAAGAGAGAATTGCATATTGTGGGCAGGTAGAAGGAATGCGAGGAGAGATTTTCGCAATGTCACCCATTGCATTGCAATCCCAATGCAAGCGCGTACCCGATGAACCCATTCTGACGTATGGTCACAGTTGGCCACAACACCAGAGTGTTCGTTTAAAATAGGAGACCAACAGAGCAAGAAGACACAGAGAAACCGCGATTGGAGGGCGATATGCAACAAGACACGTCGTATTAAGGCCGGGCGCGGAGCGATCCGCCCCCGGGGTGTCACTGACGGCTCTGACGGAGCGCGTCCACTCTCACAGAGCGACCCCGCCCGGACGGAAATAATTTTCGCTGATGAAAATTTGGACTTTATGAATATTTAGTTATGCCTTTTGGACTCTGTAATGCGCCGGCTACGTTCCAAAGAGAGATTGATAGGATCTTGCCACCTTGAATAGGACTCCAGTTGGTTATAAGAACCGACGTTCATATTGACGAGGGCGAATGCATTGTTGAAGTAGCATATATCGATGATATACTAATAGCTACCAAATGATCTCTCGAGAAACCCCATAAGCAACTTTCGACAGTTTTTCATCTTTTAATGGACAACCATATGTGCATTGAAATAGATAAATGTTTGTTCAATGCTTCAGAAACCACTTTTTGAGGATTCGTGGTTACCGGCTGGGGGCTGCGCATGGATCCAGGGAAGGCAAGAGCAATAGTGGGTGGCCCCAACCTACGTCAAGAAAAGAAGTTCAGCAACTATTAAGGTTTTGGAATTTTTACCGACGGTTTATTCAAAAGTTTTAAGCCATAGTATCACATATCACAGATTTGCTTCGTCAAGACGTCAAGTTCGAATGGGGGGAAGCCCAGGATGCAGCTTTCCTTAAGATAGTGATACTATTTACATCTGGCAAGACCCCCACTCTGAAACATTATGACCCAGATAGACCAGCATTGCTGGAAACAGATGCGTCGAATTTCGCAATATCCAGCATTTTATCGCAAAAATTTGAAGACGGCAAAATCCAACCTGTTCAATTTGTTTCTAGGAGACATAATCCTGCCGAAATTAATTACGATGTATACGATGAGGAAATGCTAGCAGAAGTGTTTTCGCTACGCAAAAATCGACATTATTTGCAGGGTGCCGAGCATAAAACAACAATCTTTTCCGATCACCAAAATCTTACTTATTTTAAGTCAGCGATTTTGCTTAATCGAAGGCAAGCATGATGGGCTGTGGAACTTAAACAGTATAACTTTCAGTTACTTTACCGGAAAGGCGCGTCCAACGCCAAGGCAGATATACTTTCTAGGTGCCCGGCGTTCACATCTAGAGAAGGGGGTACAACTTCTGCAACAAATCAGACAATGTTAGATAAAAGTCAATGGTTAGAAGTTGGCACAATGGAATTGGATCTCAGTGACATATACGAATCAATCCAGATATCGGCTATAGAAGTAGATCAGTTACTATCGGAAGCCAGGGAAACAATTACGGAGGAAGTCATGCTAGACAAGAAGTATAAGGAGATATGCAAACAGGTATCTACAGGAGGAAATATAGATACATCAGCAACGACCCTAGTGACCGTCAGAAACACCCGGGTGTTCCGGACGGCTCTGATGGCTCTGACGGAACCTCATGCCCTCTGATGGAGAATTACAAGCTACATGTCACCCAGGCGACGTGTCGCGTTGCACACGTACCTCCTGTACTTTGGGGTGACGTATATGCACCATCAGAACGACACGTGTGTTACACTCTTCGCAGTGGCTGCAGTTATGCTGAAGCCGTTTACACAACGCCTGGCTTCTTTGGGAATGCTGCTGGTGCGCCTGGAAATCATAGCTACTACTTATCGTTCAACAATTTTCAAAATTTATGCATTCAGTTTGTATTCTCCTCTATGTATCTATGTATCTAGATAGCTACCTATCTACACACAATATATCTGGACTGGCAGCACACCATGATTGTCAGCAAGTCGAGGTGCGCTTGAAGATGACGATCGAGTGAAAGTCCACCTCCGTTACCCCTGTATCTCCGTACACCCGCCATCGCCCATTAACGATGTACTTGGAGGCCATGATTGAGCAAGTTGAGAGATCCACTTGGAGGCCCTAATTGAGCGAGTTTAGAGATACACTTGGAGGCTGTGATCGAGCGAGTTTGGAGATGCACTTGGAGGCCGTGACCGAGCGAGTTTGGAGATGCACTTGGAGGCCGAGATCCAGTGGACTCAGAGATGCACTTGGAGGCCAGGATCGAGTGAACTCAGAGATGCACTTGTGGGCCGTGATGATGCGAACTTGGAGGCAGTAATCGAGCGAGTTTGGAGATACACTTGGAGGCTGCGACTGAGCGAGTTTAGAGATGCACTTGGAGGCCGTGAATGAGCGAGTTTGGAGATACACTGGGAGCCTGCCATCGAGCGAGTTTGGAGATGCACTTGGAGGCCATGATCGAGTGAGATTGGAAGAGTACTTGGAGGAGATCGATGGACAGCGCGCCCGGTTCTGAGACTCAATTCATCAGTTAGTTAAGTCGCAACCGTGGGAATGTGACAAGGTGACATTACTTTTCAGCTCTCATAGAGAGCTGGCTGATGGCGGTCGATTGTGTAGGGAGGCATGCCGGAAGCTGAAGCGATGTTCAGGGGTCAACTCGTAATCATGAGAATGAAGGGAAGACAAATAATCTTGGGTGGAAGCTGTACTCGGTGTCAACTCATGATCATGCCATGGAGAGATAGAGAGGCATGACTTAACTTTGTGTTCTGCGATGATGGTTGAGATGTGGATGAGCAAGAGAGGGATGGGGGATGAAGATGAGAACGATGTGGAGGATATGAGCGGATATGAGAAATCAGGGGTACGACTTGCCTGATTGGGTCGGGAAGACCTCGTATCGGTGTTATTACACGCCGGATCGGGACTCGTACCTGCCGTATCGGGGATGGTAAATTGACTCGCACACGAAATTTTCTTAAGTCCCAGTTTCTCATGATGATTTGTCCCATCTCCTCTACCATCACCTAAGAACACGAAGTTATGTCATCCCTCTCTATCTCTCCATGCCATGATCAAGAGTCAACCTGGCTCGAGGAGCATAGGATGAGGGTGAGAAGATACGATACTACCCGGCCGCGAGGATCCACGCAATTGCGTAGATCCACGAAATCGTAGAAAGCGCAAGTGAGATCAAAAGATGGGAAAGATATAGTGTGCATTCCGTATAGACCGACAGAGCGAGAAGAAACGGCGAAACAGCAATCGGACGGCAATGTGCAACCCGACGAGTGGTATTGATGCCGGGCGCGGAGTAATCCGCCACCGGGGTGTCTCTGATGGCTGTGACGGAGCGCGTCCACTCTGACGGAGCCATCCTGCCCGGACGGAAATGTTTTCTGCTGATGTAAAAGCTTTTCAATATCAAACGAACTGCTATGCTGGAAAAATTGGATTTACACACCCAAGGGACTACGTCAGCGAGTAATTCAGTCAGAACATGACCCACAGATAGCGGGGCATTTTGGAAGAGAACGAACGCTGGAATTATTAACCAGGAATTTCCACTGAACGAATATGGAATGCGATATAAGGAAGTACTGCAGCGACTGCGACAATTGCCAACGGACCAAAGCTCTCAGACACGCTAGGCATGGACTCCTACATCCTCTTGAGCTGGCATGTAATCCCTGGACGCATATCAGTACGAATTTTATCACTGATCTCCCTGAGTCCGAAGGAGCAACAATAATTCTAGTAGTAGTGGAACGATTTACCGAAATGGCACATTTCGTCCTGATTAAAAGGAAGGATTCTCCAACAGTGGCAAGGGCCTATCTGGAAAACGTATGGAAATATCATGGTTTCCCCGAAGATGTGGTATCCGATAGGGATGCAACATTTACAGGAAGTCTTTTCACGGACCTATATAATTACTTGGGAATTAAGCTCAGCATGTCCACGGCTTATCACCCTCAAACGGACAGATAGACGGAACATATTAACCAAAGAATCTAATCCTATTTACGATCCTACTGTAATTACAAACAAAACGATTGGGCTTCGATGCTAGCGATGGCCGAGTATGCGTATAATAATTCAAAACATTCGTCAACTAAGATATCCCCCTTTTATGCAAATTACGGTTTTGAACCTCAAACTACGTGGCCAAAGGAAATACAGTTCCGAAATTCAGCATCGGAATGGTATTGGCGTTACCTGACTAGAGTCCATACGAAACTTAAGGAACGGTTGGTCGAAGTGGTGGAGTTGATAAGGAAACACTACAATAACTGAAGGAAGTCCGTCGAACCGTTTGTGAAAGGAGAATTAGTTATGCTAAGCGGACGAAACATTCGAGCAAAGCATAGGTTCAGGAAATTGGAAGATAAAATGCTTGGACCATTCGAAGTTCTATCGATATGAGGCAACCAATCGTATTGCAAGCTGAAGCTACCCGAGTCATGGAAGATTCCTCCGGTTTTCAACATCGATTCACTCAAACGATATAAAGGAGTCGACTATAAGAAACAGATAATCAAAATCGAGGCTGACGGAGAAGACTGGGTAATGGAGTCAATTATAGCACGTGGCCCATCTGATGATAATCCTAAACAACATGTGTTTTGGGTTAAGTGGAAAGATTTTACGCAGGAAGAAAACATGTGGGAAACGTATGAAAATGTGGCAGAACATGATATGGGATTATTGAAGGATTATTATGAACGGAATCTGGCGATGGAGAGAGATGGGAGGTTTGGAGTAAAAGAAACGAAAAAATTGATACGAAAGAAAAATAAGGGTTAAAAAGATCATCGGTGGAGCTATGGATTTTACTTTGTTAAAAGTTATTTTTGTTTTAAAGGACGAAGCACCGTTGGGGTCACTGGTCTTAGAGAAGGGGGTGATGTTAGGGGTTGTCTCTTAGCAGCGATAATGATACTTGAAGTATGTACAAGATGCATACATATCTACGATATGCATAACACCTATGCATGTGCATTCAAGTGATCAGCAACATGCTCTTTAGCGGGAGTTGATGTTGGTCGCGCAAAGTGTGGGTAATTCGTTCACGCCTGGATACTTTGTGGGGCAGGCGGGGTAATCATGCCCAGCAGTTGATAGTCAATATGCGATTAAGAGAACTCTTTCCCCCAACCTGTAACAGGTGTAACGGCGGCACGTGACCCAGGTCCGGGTAACGGCCATTCTATATAGTCAGCTTGCCACGAGACTTAGATCTCTAGCGATAATCTTACCTATAAACCTATTTTACTATCACTCGAGTCCACGTTTGCAACCGTATACCATAATTACCATACGTATGCCTATAAGGCCGAACGCTGGCGTATGCGCCCTTACAACAGGCTACTAGAATTCGGGGAGCACTTTCCGCTCTGGAGAATGGTCTCGACCTCAGCATGACGTAACTTAGGGATTAATGACGTAGGCACTGGCCTAGAGCGAACACTGCCCGTTGACCCAATGAGTCTGGATCGCAATGTAACCTCGTATCGGATACGAGCTTAGGTGTCAATAATCTACCTTGGCATAGTATCGGTTGGTTGCCGATTAAATCTATGACGTAATTGAATAACTCACTTGCATGAGGGATTTACGAGGCGATAAGCAGTATCAACTGGATTGGTAAATGTTCCAACTACCGACCTGTACGATTGCAAAGATGGCTGAGTGGGGAAAGGATAAGTTGATATCGTGCGATGGATGGCCTGATTGTTATCAGGAGCGTAACGCTTTGAAACCACATCAAGATGACGCGATCACTTGAGGGTGTCGTGGCAGGTTATTATCGGGCGCCATGGGGGCGTGGCCGAGATAACACTATCACACCGAAAGAAGAGAGGAAGGCTATAAAGAGCCAGCGTCGGTCAAAGAAATTAGGGGAGCATGCACAAGATTAGCTTTCAGAGAACACCGAAGACGATCCTAAAATATTATTAAGAATTCTATCTACCACTTTTAAAGTACAAATCATTACTTCTAGCATCCATACTCGAGATCAGGCAGCGTAAGTCTGGTCGACGACTGACACAATCCGAATACTCTGTGCAACAAGTCGTCGTGTTATTCGGAGAACTTCTTGGTCAACTGGCCGAGGCTGGGTTAACCCGCACCTACCGCGACGTTTTTCGTTTTTGCGAACTCGAGAATATCGACTTCTAGGTATTGAGATATCTGAATACCGGCTTATAACCATTCGAGGAGTGGGCCGAGGAGTGGCTCCAAGAAGGGGAAGTTCAATCTTCCTGTACGAAGGAGAAGGACTGTGGAGGAGGTTCGATTTGGTGCGCACTTGTTTAGAGGATCAAGTGGTTGAGTCTTAGGATAAGTCGAGGAGAGAAAGAGATTTTTGATAGGCGGCCGTACTTAGTTCAATAAATGTTGTATTGATTATTGGGATTAAGAACCCCCGTAACATCATGAATGCACCTAAAGCAAGCTGAATGACATGCGCCATGCATGGTATGTGGTGTCTCAATGCAGGCCACTTGATTCCTGAGGCCTGAAGTGTGGATTGTAGTTCCCGAGTCATCGAGTAATTTGACGAGGCGTTATCAGTTGTGATTCCAAACAAGCGGCCCTCAGTAAGCTCAAAACGATCTCGAACTTCCTTCAAATGTGTGTCTAGCCCTGCTCCAGTATGCCGACCCTTGAGCTATTATCCTGAATTAGCTGTTGAAATAGAAAAAGAACAGGTTATTGACCTCATCGAAAGCGAGTTGCAATTCCTGCATTCCCCAATTGCAATCCATATAATATGCAATGACCAACGTTATTGCTAATATGTTTGTTGATGTCCACCCATTCAAAGCTAAATGAACTTTATTCCTCGTTGGCAACTGCTTCTTAATTGCATCCACAGTCGGTGAGTATTCCCTCCGACAGAGGTTGCTAAGGGTGCTCGCTGACGGTAGCACCAGCTTGCTGTGTAATGCCTTTTATGACCGCTGTAGCTCAAGGTTTGATATAGCATTCCTAGAAATATGAGCCGAAACAAATCCTAACATCAGGTAGCGATTCCAAGTGTCTTAGTGAAATTCAGCGGTTATAAAGTCCTTAGCTCCTGGTTTGGAGCATTTTGTCTGTTAATACAGTCAATATAGCTTAGAAGTCTATGTGGCGATTGAATTTCTCTTGCGAACTTACTATTGTAATCCCACGACTTCCTTGCCTCTTCAATATGGCCAGTGCTGCTTCATTGACCGTTGAGTTAGTCAATTCAGTAACCTCCAACTCTGTTAATTCGTTCAACTTTGCGATGTGCACTTTTGCCGGCAAGTGTTTGTGCGTTGAGCTGATCCCATGTCCTGATGGATGGCAGAGAACTTGATGAAAAACGAAACATATGATGCCAGGGCTGCCGGTCTCCTCAAATCCACAATGCAAATAGAACCGCCATGAAGGCACATGTCTAGAATTCTTCCAAGCAATAGAACAATTGAAGCCCACATTCATAGAAGCCCACCAAGCATCGAATATGATTTGTAGTGTGAGGTTGTTCAAATCACGAATAAAGACACGTTCATCTTTGGAAGATATTATTACCTCTAGCAACGAGGTATTCAAAGATTGTGAATCTGACATGGCCATAGGGATATGATGGCTGCATAATTGGAACTGAAAGAAGGTCGATAGGTACAGTATAGTCGAGAAGATTGCCGGTTCTTAAATATCGACTCTAGAGCTACGAGCAACAAAGAAGTAAGCCCTGTGAGACGTTGCATGCATAGTTGTGTAGTGGTATACAAGAAAGTATTTGAAAGACTGACCGTTAATAATTCAATTTCGGTACAACACAATGCAGTATGTTGTTGTGTAAGTTACCGCGCCAGCACAAAAACTGTTGACGCTCTGTTGATGCTCATTGTTAGGAGGCAGTAGTGATATCGTCGCGGGCGTTTTTGCCAATAAAGGCGGCCATTACTTCTATTATGGATTAACGCCGACGCACAGCCCTTTGATTATGCAAGATGCAGGACCAAAAATTGTTGACGCTGCATGGATGCTCAATTTTAGGAGATAGTCGCAATGTTCTCTCTAGCATTTTTGCGTTGAAAGGCGGCCGATACATGCAATGTAGGTAGAGGTCGTTGCGCAGCCCCTGGATTATTCAAAATGCAAGACCAAAAATCGTTGACGCTCCGTTGGCGCTCATTTTTAGGAGATAGTCGCGATGATGTCCTGAGCTGATTTGCCTAGAAAGGCGGCCAATACTCCGATTATGAGTGAGAGTAATTACCCAGCATTCAGATTTTCCAAGATGCAAGACAAAAAATTGTTGACGCTCTGTTGACGCTCATTTCTGGGGTATGGCTACGAGCGTTTCACTTGTCTTTTTAAACAGAAAAACATCCAATACATCCACTTTGTCAGGATGTGACTATGTAGCCGTTTGATTGCAGAATGTGAAAGACTATGAATCATTGACGCTCCATTGACGCTCACATTACATACAGCCTAACTGTCATTGCATGCTCAATCATCGTAGTCCAAGCGTATATTGGAATTATTGACAACCAATCTTTCTTTTCAATGGATTATATTTTGCATCCCGATGTTTTGTCGCCACTCACTATCTGATTCACTACTTCATGCATGATATGAGCAATAAATGATGTAGCCAGATCACATTCCAACGCTTTCGGCCGGCAATTAGCGGCATGCAGACCCAGCCACTAATTTTTGATTAATATCGCCTGACTGTCCCACGATTCCTGATCCAGCTCCTTTCCTCGATGTCCATGACCTACCATAAGCAATTTTCAAAATCTCGACCATGTGGACCAGGGCTAAGCGGAGAGTTGTGCATTTGAATGCATGGATGAATGCAGCATGACGGTTGTGATGCATACATGTTCGTATTGCGCTTTGACTGCTCCTTCTATGACTTGTATGACATCACTTACTTAAAAGTTGTTGGTAAATTTCGTCACTAATTTAGATTTTGCTTTCGCACTTAACAGTAACAGGAAAGATGATAACCGGCTCATGGGATGTCTGGTGGCATGATTTGGAGTTCAACACGTTAGAATGGTGTGTATGACCCTTGCACATGCACAGATGAATTATCATGTCTCACAATTTGGTCACTGAAATCAAGACAAAGCTGACATGTAGCAAAATTGAAACGCAAATTGCTTTTCACAGCTCTACATCATCAAAAATTTCAATTTGGCTATGTATTGCTCTGCAGATGCAGGAGCTGTCACCATTTCTTCGTTCGAATCTGATCTCTATATGGTACTTAGCTCAGGAGGCAATATGGAGTGGTAGGCGATTACTGGTTGAACTGGCGTCGAATACGGAATCAGTGAGGAATTGGACTCTGTGCCGGGCGGGAGAGAAGATATGCGTTTAGGCGACTTTGGTTTCCCTGAGCCTACTCTCATATGGCTACTTCCCAGTCCAGGAGGACATTGCGGCATTCGCAATTTTCCGGGGACGATCTCAAGAGTCTCCAATATCTCTCCAAATGTCGTCAGGGGAGGTGCCGCTGCAACATGATCCGTTTGGGACTTAATGACGGCTGGAACCTTCAATTCAGACGTTCCGTACTTCTTATCTCATTCACAGAAGTAGTCGGCCGTGTCCCCCCATCCCGGTTGTGTCAATTCGTCAAGCTTTATCTGCTTCTGCCAAAACCTCTCCCTGCGGCGTTGTACTGTTTTGGAGATTGTGGCCATCACCCTGCCGGGTTTGTCATCTTCGCTCAGCTTGCCCTGCTGTGTATCGTCGTCTTCTTCTTCGTCTTCCACATCCTCCTCATTGTCGGAACTTGCGAGATGGCTCAGACTGTCTCCGATAGCATTCAGCATCTCTTCAAATGTCTTGTCAGGCTCTCTGGTGGTCAATCCCGCCTTTTCGACATTGCTCATATCTTCTTGCTTCGGCTCAATCGCTGTCTCTGCGTCTTCAACTTTATTTCTTGCCACCGCAGTCTCTATCTCCACATAATCCTCTATCCATTGCTCTTTCTCTTCGTTGCTCAAAAAGCGCGTTTCTCGTTAGTTCTCTGCTGCGAGCTTCTTTTTGGATCGCAAGCTACACAATTCTCCAAGGGCTCGGACACTTTCTGCCTCCAACCCGCTTTTCTCATCATTCGCTTGATGACATCATCGTGTGGACTGCTTCGTCGATTTGCCATATTTGCCCACCGGGAGAGGAGAAAGGTTGATTTTTGGAGCATTGACCATTGTATTTTGTGTTGACTGTTATTGGGAGAGATGTTGGATGTTGCAAGATATGGACCATATGGAGGCAAGCTGTGTCTTTTATGTCAAGGTAGGTACACTTGATCAACTTGAACAAAGCAAATTCTGTGTTTTGACTGTCACTAAATTGGGAATAGTCATGTTAACCGTACAAGATGACTAAATTTTTGATGTCAGTTTCATGTACGATCCCGGTGATCTCTTGAGACAAACATCACCAGACGTCCTTTCCGTCGAAGAATATCCTGTTTATATGTAACAATAATGAGATATCGGCTGTCGTGAACTTCAATTCATCCCTTTAGGCAAACATACAACATCGGACTGACTCTCGGCAAATCGCCGGACTGTTTGAAACCCCTGCAACCTGCAGCTATACGCAGGCGGATTCATCATGAGTAGAACATCCAAGTTGGCAGTCGGTCAGTCTATTTTGACTTGAAGCTAACTATATATTCCTCAGAACTTCCCACTTCTTTTGGTTATCATCTTCCTCTCCTTTTCCACACCAGCACGTCATGACTACACAAACACCTCAGACAGGTGAGAGCTGATCCGAATCGAGCGAAATGACGGGCGCTTCATACAACCCGTCACTCGAAGGTACACAGCAACAATGCAGACACCAGGCAGTCCACCGCGAAGCTGCCAATGTAGCCCCCGAAATTATGACCCAGAACGCACATTTGGAAATCGTCCGTAAAACCAGAAGCAGCGCAAACAAGAAGCAGCACGCAATTGGACGTGAGTATGTCCATTTCATGGTATACAGCTGTCAATTGATTGAATGATGAACAGCTGGTATATGGAGGGAGCTACGTGACCAATATTTTGCTGCACGTAACGGGAAACCCCCATTGCCGATAGTGTTAGCAACGGTTCCAACCCGCTAGAACAGTTCCGGGTTAGGGTTGGAACCGGAACCGAACCGTGGCAACGGTTTTACCACATGAAATACCCGGACCGTTGGCATTTGGGCCGGTTTCCACCTCAAAACCCGGCTTTTGCAAGCCTACATGTTTCACTCCAATTAAGTATATGAGTTCTGATCGTATCATGACATGATGTATACGCAGATTATGCAGTTTTAGCCGCTCTTTCACCTCCCGCTTTCAGATTTGCGATCCGACCAATATTCGTTGAGTCGCTGTCGAAAACCCGCGAATTCCTGTGAAAGTCTACGCTTATTTGACAGCCACTCAATGAATATCACTCAGATCTCAATTCTGAAAGCAGGAGGGGAAAGATTGGCTTAAACTGCACAATCTACGTATACATCATGTAATGATACGATCAGAACTCAAATACTTAATTGGAGCCAAAAATGTAGGAACCGCAAATTGGACCCATGGCCCGGTTCCTACCTGCCCAAAAAACACAGGGTTTCGGTTCGGTCCGGGTAACAAACCAGCCACGACATAGCGGTTTGGGTTGTTGGCCGGGGAACGACCCGAACCGAACCGAACCGCCGGCCAAAAACCGGACCGCTGGTGGGTTACCTGGACCAATGGGTAACTCTAATTGTCGACACAGGCCTTTGTCTGCACAGTACTGGAAATTGAACATCACGATGTTATCAGCTCTGGCATTTTCGCCGACAAATTCGGTGATAAGCGTCTCCGGGAATGGACGAAAAAGGATTTAAACACCTTGGAGGAGGCTACGGAAGTGTATATGGTAGAGGTAATCGCCGATTCTCACTTCCAGAAGCAGCAACTAATATCTAGTAGGTTTTCAAGATGTCTGCTACTATGGCAAGGCAAGAAGATCGGGTACAGCTAGAACAGTGACATATGCGCGTCACGATGAATATGGCAAAAATCGCCAAAGGAGGGTTTTCGCGCGCCGCGATGGATGAAACGCAACACCTGATCGAGAAACCTCACGCAGAAGTCCGGGAAGTGATGAAGTGGCGTGTTGAATTTCCGGGTCATGGAATGGTGAAAGCTGCGATAGAACGACACCCGGCAATGGTATATGAAAATCAAACTGACGGCTGCCTTGCTTGCCATAATGGCACTGCAAAGATTCCACGGGCACGCTGGAGGTGCAAAAGCACAGGCGCACCTCCTCAAGTCCGACGCAAACAGCCGACACCTGAACAAATGCCACCTCCACCCAGAACGCCACCAGCGCCATCCGGTGACAAAAATTGTGCCCAAAGTTCCCAAATCGCAAATATGCTCGCCGGATATGAATATAAACATGCTCCCCTTCCCGGCACTCAATCTTTCCATCATGACACATATGCTGAAAATAGCGAGCATGATGAATATTTTATTCCAGATTTGCGGAATGATAAAGCAACATCCACTGGTTAGTACACTATCTGCTGCATGGTAATACAGCTAACATCCATTTTGCAGATGACAGCAGCCAATTGAGTGGAACTGCCAGTGAAAACAAACATGGATCATAAGGAACGTAATTTTTGAGTGTGGTGTTATCTTTAATTGCCGGACACTTTATAGCATGTTTTAAAAGATCTATTTATATGTATTATTAAAGAACAATGAAGTGATAAAGAAGATAGTACCTGAAGAAGACAGAAAGGCTGTCAAAATATTGTTAAGGATATATTGCGCCAAATGAAATGATGGTATATTGTGGATATGCTCATGGCAAAATCAGCGTCAACAGAGTGTAAACAATTTTTGGTGCTGTAAGTCGGGTAATAAAAACGCAATTTGGTAGTGAACATACATAAAGGAAGTGTTGGCGTCCGTTATAGGGAAAAGAGAATGCAAAACGCTCCCTGCACTATCTTGAAAATGAGCGTCGACGGAGCGTCAATGATTTTTGGTCCAGTAAGTAGGGTAATAAAAACACGACTTGGTAGTGAATACACATAATCGAAGTATTGGCATCCTTTATTGGCAGAAGAGAAAGGAACACGCTCCCTGCCCCATGTTGAAAATGAGTGTCAACGGAGCGTCAACGATTTTTGGTCCAGTAAGTCGGGTAATAAAAACGCGACTTGGTAGTAATTACACATAATTGAAGTATTGGCATTCTTTATAGGCAACAGAGAAAGCAGCACGCTCCCTGCCCCATCTTGAAAATGAGTGTCAACGGAGCATCAATGATTTTTGGTCTTGCATCTCGGGTAATTTAGATGGCTCTTGGTCGCTGACACCTGTAAACGAGGAATTGGCAGCCATGATAGGCAGATATGCAAGAGATATTTGTGCGACAGCCTCCCTGGCAGTCACAACTTGTTTCATTTACAATGCCGCAACCAAGAGGTCATGAGCATTTTAGCCTATAGAAACGGTCAAAACATTGTATACAGACAATACCGGCCACATCACACTTTGATTGCCCATGATGAAACCCCAAATATTGTTGACGCTCCATTGAGACTCATTTTCGAAATGGGGCCGGGAGTGTGCAGCTTTCTTTCTTACCAATAAAGGCAGCCAGTATGTCGATTATGGATCGCAATGACGAAATCACATTTTAATTACTTGACTCACAAGATCTAAAATCGTTGACGCTCTGATGACGCTCAGTTTTAGAATTGGGCTGGAAGGGTGTCTCTCCTCGTTTCGAGTATAAAGGCAGTCAATACATCTCAAATAGTCAATGATATACCAAAGTCAATATTTTGCAATTAACAGTAGGATATCTGAATGCGACCATAATTAGAAAAACCTGAAATGCAGAACCAGACATTGGAACCGATGGGTCTAGGCAAACCCGGCAAAACCTCCGGGTCGACCAGTACGGGTCCGGGTTTGGCCCGCCAAGACTCAGTGGGTCAGGCTTCTGGACGGGTCTGGAACTGAACCGACCCGTTTTTGCGGCCCAAACCCGGACCGCTGGCAGGTTACCCGGACCCGTTGCTAACACTAGTAAGAGTCTATGAAGTGCGTGGATTTGTTGTTATTTTTTCAACCCCTGTTTCATCAGCAATTGTAAATTGAATTTGCTACTAGTATTAATATCAGAACATATATGGCATGCTGGGTGTCAATTGATTCTGGTCTTGGAATATTCAGGTTGGTAGTTGTTGAGATAGATATAATTTTGATATTATAATTCTGGAAGAGACTTTATAATAGTATAAGTTGGGTAATTTGTTAGGGGTTCCCTCCAAGGTTCCTTTAGCAGTGGCAATGATACATGAATGGATCGCAGAGGGTACATGCACTACAACTATGGTAGTTGTATGCAAAACACCTGCCTCTTAAAAAATGACCACTTGCTTGTCAGCCAAGTGATCTTTAGCGGGATTACATGTTACAGGGGTTCTTAATCCCAATAATCAATACAACATTTATTGAATTAAGTGCAGCCGCCTATCAAAGAAACTCTTCCTCTCCTCGTCTCATTCCAAGACTCAACCTCTTCCATCTGAGTTGCAAGAGCGACCAATCTGAACCGATGCCAAAGTCCTTCGCCTCGATGGATGTAAATTACACCTCTCCGTCGAACAACCACTCCTCAGAATATTCGTTGAATGGAAGTGCTCCGCTGTTGAGATATCTCAGTACCAGATAGTTGATATTCTCGAGTTTGCAAAAACGTAATACCACACGGTAGGTGTGGGTTAAATGGTGCTCTTCCAAACTGAAGAGAAGATTGCCAAAATGTTCGACAACTTGTTGAAGTGCATACTCAGATGGCGTCACCCTGTCTCCAGGCATATAAAGCGTAATCCCGAAGGTGGATGAGAGAAGTAATTATGAACATTTCGAATAGATAGAATTCTTAATAATATTGTACCATCGTCTTCGGTGCTTCTGTGTTGACTGAGGAAGGCTCTGTTGAGCGTGTCCGTTTCATTGCCGCAGCAATGGTGTCTCTTTATAGCCAACGTCCCAGGTTCTGTGTTGCCACACCGAGTTGATATGATTACGCCGCTCATGATAGCGTTATCGTGACCTCACCACTCAAGGTAATGGGCGACAACTGCCACGCTCCCCATAGGTTACGTGTTCATGCAACATGGTTTAAAAGCTTTCGCTCCTGACAACAATCAGGCCATCCATCGCATGATACCATATCAGCCACTTGATCAGACAGACTTGAACTTAGACATCTTGCAATCGAATGAGTCGGTAGTTGGAACATCTACCAATTCAGAATTGATAGTGCTTACCGCAAATTAATTCTCTCAAGTATGAGTGATCAATTTAGACGTCATAGATCTAATCGGCGACCAACCGATACTATGCGAACGTAGAATATAGACGCGTAAGCTCATATCCGATATGAGGTCACATTGCGATCCATGCCACTTAAGTTGATAAGTAGTGCTCGCGGTTGGCTTATCGCCAACGTCATAATTCCCTCAGTTATGTCATCCTAAGGTCGTGACTTCTCTCTAACCGGAACGTGCCTTAATTGATCCGAGCCCATTATGGGATACAAGTAAGAAGTTCTCTTAATCACATTTGACTATCAACTGCTGTGCATGATAACCATGCATGTCCCGGTAGTATCAGGAAGGTGAATGCGACTAGTATGAACCCCCGCGAAAGAGCATACTACTGGCTGACTTGTAGAATGATGATTGGGAGTTATGCATGTCACCATACCGTAGTGTGTGACTAGTAATCATTGCGATTCATTCTAACAAGTACCATTATTGCTGCTAAGAGACAACCCCTAACATTACACATGGGCCACCCGTCAATCAATTAGTCATAGGTACGCCCTGACTACCGGATTCACTTATGATGATGCAGTTATGTCGCCATTACTGGGAAGTGAAAACCCTTCAGCAGTGTGCGTAATTATTGGCCACACCAACTATATCTCATCTAGCGGGACAACACACAGTGAAGTTGCGATTACGCAGAATTACATATGCAGCAGACGAAACTGCAATTGCGAGTACCAGGGATCTGCAACCCCACCCACCTAGTGGTGGGAACCATGGTGGCACTCCCCAGTCAACAGCAGGTCGAGACCTAAGCATGCAGTGTCTGAGGGATCAATGGCATTGGCTGAAGATAAGATGCCCGAAGCAAACCTGCTCATTGAGTTGAGTCAGTATGCATTGCAACGTCATAGTGATGTGTCATAATCTACATTGGCAGAGTATCGGTTGGTCGCTGATTAAATCTCTGACGCATTGCTGAATAGCCAAAATAAAGGCGAGGCATTTAATAGCGCGAGCTATGAAAACATATTGCGATAAGCACAGTGTAGGCTACATGTCAGCAGATGTTCCAACTACTGAATATTACGGGAAACAAGATGTCCAAGTTGAAGTTATGATTTGTCACAATGTGCATTTGATATCGTGATATGAGGATGGCCCATATTGGGGGTGTAACGCCTTGAAACCACTGATGCATGAACACAATAACCTGAGGGAAGCGTGGCAACAATCAATGAGGCACTTAAGTTGTTCTCGGAGATAAGCTATCATTCCGTCATGATGTCATAGACAAGATACCTAAGTCAAGCATGAAAGAAGGATCCGACTATAGAGAGATCACATCGTTCCGGCAATGAAAGCACAAACTCCAGCAGCGAACAGTTAGAAAAACTTACCAGCAAAGAAGACCTTAAAATATTATTGCGTTTTTATGATACCTATATCTATTATTATTGTTATCAAATATTATTAGCTTTGTAGTGGCAGCCCCGCACCTCAGATGAGTATTACCTTTGATAATGAAGCCGACATTATCGTGTGGACTTTAGCAAAGGTACTTGTTATTGTTGAGCAGCATCAGTACCTGTTCACCGTTCAGTGTATCTGGTGGATAGCAGCATTGGTACCGCTAGATCCAGCATTGAAATACATTATTGATAATCAGAAATTTCCTTCGGAATGTCATAAGGGAGATCAAATACCAGAGTTAGTCGTGGAAGTACCGAAAGAAATATCTCTTCTACACCATGAGATATTCCGCGTCGATCCATTTCCGAAGAAAGCGAGGACCCAGCTGAGGTTCAATGTGAAACAGATCCACTGAGACGTACTCGGAGAGGAAAGATCAATCAGTCACCCAACACAAGGAAGCAACCTAAGGCTGAGAGGAAACAACGTGCCAAACTTAAAAGGAGATTATTAATTTGAGGCAATATATGTACTGTCAATATGGTTTGACACGTGGGTTGGATTTGGTTGCCATTTAACTCGAGGCATCAGAAACAACAATTATCCTATGTCCACTTTGCATATTTGCTCTTTATCGATTGCCAATATACTTTAATTGGAGGTACGCCTAGGAAGGATATAGTATCTAGGGCCGTGCATAAGTATATATACTTTAAGGAATGTACCCCCCTAACATAATTTTCACCCAAATATCATTTTACATGTTCTAGAAACCTCCAAGCTGACTCAGAATAGTATTCTAGCCTGCATAAGAGATACTGGCAGCAAAAACACTGAATTTTAATCAGAATTGATGGAGAAATCAAGTGGAGTAGATATTTCTCTGTCTCATTCTGCCCTTCTACCAACTGCCATATATGTCCACTAATCCAAGATCAAGTTGGATACAATTTCACATTTTGTCAGCCTATGAAAACTAGGTTAACTTGAAAGTATGAATGACCTGGTAGTGGTACTAGTTCGACAATGATGGAAGGGGGTGTGTTGACTACATGCCCTTCTAGTAGACTTCTGCAGTAATTGTCAGCTCATCCCAGCACCTGGCCAACAATATTGGAAAATTCATCAATATATTGTTGAGCTACTTTATGCCCAATGATATCCAATTTGGTCAACAATTGGGATTGCTATAGGGGAATGGTGAATTATCCTTTTCTGTTCTAGTCTCCCCTTTGGCTATTTCCATATATTAGTAAAATGTATGTTTGTCACTGGGAGTTTCCAGAAGAATATAATAGCAGGTAGAGGATATACTTACCAGTGTTGAAGATTGAAAAGATTTAGCCTCTAGAAAAGTGACTCTACTTGAATTCAAACTACCTTGATTTTCTGGTAACTGGTAAGGAAGCACTGTTGGAGCGATTGTGATATATTTGGAAATATTTTGAAGCACTGGAGGGAATATTGGAAGCGTCTGGAATGATTGTCTAACAAATGTGGAAATCACAAACAGACTCTAAATGATACTTGGGTTCTTAGTGAATGACATTCAGAGAACTATCAGTAGTACCAGAGTCTTTCATCAGCAAAATGTATTTTGGTCTCTGGAAGACTCCAGGAGTGTCTGAGAGGATGTGGAGTGTAAACTTAGCAGCGTCAATTTCAGGAGAGTATCAGACCCTAGGAGGGTATTCCGGCAGGCCTTCAGAGTCACAGGGATCTCTGACAACCAGTACAGGAGTAACTGAAATCACTGATGACTGATACCAGAGTACGATGGAAGTGATTGTGATAAGTTTGGGAGCACGTTGGGGTGCCAGAGAGAACTTTGGGTGCACCTGGGAGTGTCGCCGAACCAACGCGGGAATCACAAACAAACTCTGAGAGATGCCTGTGTTCCGATGAATATTCATTCAGAGGACTGCAGAAGTTATGTGAGACCCTTCGGATGTACATGAGCAATCGACTTCCCTCAACAGCAAATATGATGCATGGATTATTTTTCATTATCACTTCTGAATCATACTAGCCGTCATCATCTTCAACATTGTATTTTGTGCCACGCTACATCAAGGAAACGAAAGAAACTGGTGAGAGATTCAAACATAAATCCAGGTACACCGGAACAATAACCCAACTAAGCAATCAAAGTATAATAATCAAACATGCTGTCGATGTCATCCACTCCATCTCGCATCTCATCAGGGCTAACGAAAGCAGGAACACACAATTCATCCACGGCGCCAAGAGCATCAGCAACAAACTTAGTTTCCGTCTGAAACACCCGGGTGTTCCAGACGGCTCTGAGGGCTCTGACGGAACCTCGTACCCTCTGACGGAGAATTACACGCTTCCCGTCGCCCAGGCGCCGGGTCGCGTTGCATAGCAGAGCACCTGGGAGCGCCGGCGACAAACCTGGGAGCGTCTGGGAGCACCTCGAATCACAGTAGAGCATTCTGGGAAAAATATCTTGTTTGGGAACGCTGCTGGTGTACCTAGAACTCATACTTACTACCAATCGTGCGACGATTTTTAAAACTCATGTATTCAGATTGTATTCTCATCTATGTATCTATGTATCTATATAACTACCAATCTACAACTCACAGATACACTCCGAGGCCGTGATCGAGCGAGTTTGGCGATGCAATTGGAGATCGAGATTGAGTGAACTCAGCGATGCACTGGGAGGCCGTGACCGAGTGAGTTTGGAGATGCACTTGGAGGCCGTGATCGAGCGAGTTTGGGGATGCACTGGGAGGCTGAGATCGAGTGAACTGAGAGCTGCACTTGGAGGCCGTGATCGAGTGAGTTTGGAGATGCACTTGGAGGCCGAGATGGAGTGAACTGAGAGCTGCACTTGGAGGCCGTGATCGATTGAGTTTGGAGATGCACTGGGAGGCCGACCTCGAGTGAACTAAGAGATGCACTTGGAGGCCGAGATCGAGTGAACTGAGAGCTGCACTTGGAGGCCGTGATCGATCGAGTTTGTAGATGAGCTGGGAGGCCGTGATCGAGCGACTTTGGAGATGCACTTGCAGGCTATGATCGAGCGAGATTGGAGGAGTACTTGGAGGTGGTCAATCTGGAGGCGGTCGGCGGGAGGCGCGCTAGGTGCTGAGACTCTATTCATCGGTTAGTTAACCCGAAACCGTGGGAATGTACCCACCATCGCTCCTTAACGATATACTTGGAGGCCGAGATCGAGCTAGTTTGGTGATGCACTTGGAGGCCGAGATCGAGTGAACTGAGAGATGCACTTGGAGGCTGTGATCGAGCGAGTTTGGAGATGCACTTGGAGGCCGAGATCGAGTGAACTGAGAGCTGCACTTGGAGGCCGTGATCGAGCGAGTTTGGAGATGCACTTGCAGGCTATGATGGAGCGAGATTGGAACTTGGAGGTGGTCGATCTGGAGGCGGTCGGTGGGAGGCGCGCCAGGTGCTGAGACTCTATTCATCGGTTAGTTAACTCGAAACCGTGGGAATGTGACGAGGTGACTTTACCTTTGAAGCTCTTATGGAGAACTGGCTGGTGACGGTGGATCGGTAGGGAGGTACACCGGAAGCTGAAGCTACATTCAGGGGTCAACTCGAAATCGTGAGAATGAAGAGACGACAGACAATCTTAGGTGTATGCTGTACTCGGTGTTAACTCATGATTATGGCATGGAGAGATAGAGAGGGATGACTTAACATTGTGTTCTTGCGATGATGGTAGAGTTGTGGACAAGAAAGAGGGAGATGGGGGATGAAGATCAGAACAATATGGAGAATACGAGTGGCGATGAGAAATCAGGAGTACAACTTGCCTGATTGGGTGTAGAAGACCCCGTATCGGTGATATTACCCGCCGGATCGGGACTCGTACCTGCCGTATCGGGGATGGTCAATTGACTGGCACCCGAAATTCTCTCAAGTCCCAGTTTCTGATGATGATTTCCCCCATCTCTTCTGATCTCACTCTTTCTTGTGCTCAACTCTACCATCTCCTAAGAACACGAAGTTAAGTCATCCCTCTGTATCTCTCCATGCCATAATCATGAGTTAACACCGAGTACAGCATACACCCCACTCCCAGCCAGTTTCTCATCTCTCGGCGGATGTTGTACTCAACTCTCTACATTCCCACAATTACAAGTCAAGCAATGAATAGAGTGTCAGCTGCCGTCGCGCCTCCCTCCAAATCGACCGCCTGCAAGTACTCGTCCAATCTCGCTCGATCATAGCCTGCAAGTGCATCTCCAAACTCGATCGATCACGGCCTCCAAGTGCAGCTCTCAGTTCACTCAATCTCGGCCTCCAAGTGCATCTCCAAACTCGATCGATCACGGCATCCAAGTGAAGCTCTCAGTTCACTCACTCTCGGCCTCCAAGTGCATCTCCAAACTTGCTCGATCACGGCCTCCAAGTGCCGCTCTCAGTTCACTCGATCTTGGCCTCCAAGTGCATCTCTCAGTTCACTCGACGTCGGCCTCCCAGTGCATCTCCAATCTCGATCGATCACGGCCTCCAAGTGCATCTCTCATTTCACTCGATCTCGGCCTCCAAGTGCATCTCCAAACTAGCTCGATCATGGCCTCCAAGTATATCGTTAAGGAGCGATGGTGGGTGTACGGAGATACAGGGGTAACGGAGGTGGAATGAGTGACGCGGAGTATATCATCGGGAGACCCCGGGGTAGATAGATAGACAGCATCTCATTTTCATCTCATCTTGTTATACAACAAAAATAAACACTCTATCTTTCCCAACTTTTGCTCTCACTCGCTCTTTCCGAGATTTCGTGGATCCGCCCAATTGCGTGGATCCTTACGGCCGGGTAGTATCATATCTTCTCACCTTCTTCCTACGTTCCTCAAGCTTAATGTAGAAGGAACGTGAGGAGAGATTTTCGCAGCGTCACACATTGCATTGCAATCCTGATGCAAGCGCGTACCGAAACGGCGATTGGAGGGCGATATGCAACGCGACACGTGGTATTGACGCCGGGCGCGGAGTAATCCGCCACCGTGGTGTCTCTGACGGCTCTGACGGAGCGCGTCCACTCTGACACAGGCATTCAGCCCGGATGGAAATGTTTTTTGCTGATGAGGCTGGAGGCGCTCCTTGTATTTGCTGATTATGTGTTGCTGGGGAGTGGATGAAATGTAATTCCAATGTCGTTTGGCTCGATTTGTGATATCTAACAAAGGTGTGATCAGATGTTAGCCAGCTGCGAATCTGAATGGGGGTATAAGAGGCAATATGATAGATTCAGATGTAAAATGGGGACAACTAGCAGTGGAAAAGAGGAGTGCCAGATGGGGAGTGTTGTGTGGACAAGAGGAGTACCCCAAAAGGTGTTGGAGAAGCGCGGAATGAAGAAGGAGAGCGTCAGATTTAAGCTGAGGAGTGCCGAAAGTGGAGGGGTTAAGGAGTGTGGAATGAAATTGAGGAGCGCCGAAAGAGGGTGGGTTATGGAGTGCGGAAAGGGATGAATAAGAGCCAATGCAGGCAGAGCGGAGCACCGATGGGATTGAGAAGTGCTCATCCCAGAGGAGGCGCGCCAAGAAGGGGAGGGGTAAGGAGTGTGGAATGCATCATAGGAGCACCGGTGGGAATCGAAGAGCTCCCATCCCGGGCTGAGGAGCCTGGATAGGAGAGTCTAGAGTGCAGAATGGGATACAGGAGTGCTGAGAGGAGGAATTGATTGCGGAATGAAATAGAAGAAGTTCAATCGAGGCTGAGAAGCTCCAACGAGGATTGAAGACCGCCTATTCTGGTGGAGTTGCGCCGCAGGGGGGGAGGGCGAGGGTGTGATGCGGCTGCTGATATGTGATTGATTGTGGAGTAGCTTCAAGAGTAAAATTGATCACAGGGGATGGGCCAAATGTACCTCGATATTCATCTTGAGAAAACATAACCAGGGCCTTCTTTTCACTGGCGTATTCAGACAGCGCACAATGAATAGCTGCAGCTGCCAGCGCTAAAGTCTGAGGAGCAAGAGGTTGGAAATACTGGGGTGTTGTTTGCTGGCGCCCCAAGCTATTGGGTGTGAAGAAAAATTGGTCGTAAATTACATCAAGCACTTCCATTTGCGTGAACCATGACTTCATATCATCGACGACCTCGGAGACGTAAGCATCATCAAACAGCAGTACGTTAACCCTGATCTGAAGCCAAGTCTCAGAGCCCACATCCACCGGGTAACTTCGGACAACAGTTGGATGTGCCCCATCTACCAACCGTCCTCGAATGGTACCTCAGCAAAATGCATTTTAGTCTCTGGAAGACTCCAGGAGTGTCTGAGAGGATGTGGAGTGTAAACTTAGAAGTGACAATTTCAGGAGAGTATCAGACCCTAGGAGAGTATTCCGGCAGGCCTTCAGAGTAACTGGGATCTCTGATGACTGATACAGAAGTATGATGGGAGTGATTGTGATAAGTTTGGAGGCACGTCGGAGCGCCGGAGAGATCTTTGGGTGCACCTGGCAGTGTCGCCGAACCACCACGGGAATCACAAACACACTCTGAGAGATGCCTGGGTTCGTATGGATATTCATTCGTAGGACTGCAGAAGTTATCTGAGACTCCTTCGATGTACATGAGCAAATGACTTCCCTCAACAGCGAATATGATGCATGGATTATTGTTCATTATCACTTCTGAATCATACTAGCTGTCATCTTCTTCAACATTGTATTTTGCCTCGCTACATTAAGGAAACAAAAGAAAAAGGTGAGAGATTCAAACATAAACCCAGGTACACCGAAACAATAACCCAACTAAGCAATCGAACAATATCAATCAAACATGGTGTTGATGTCATCCAGTCCATCTCCCATCCCATCAGGGCCAACCAAAGCAGGAACACATAATTCATCAACAGCGCAAAGAGGCTGGAGGCGCTCCTTGCATTTGCTGATCATTCGGTCCTGTCAAGTGGATGAAATGGAATTCCAATGTTATTTGGCTCAATTGGTGATATCTAACACAGGTGTACTGAGATGTTAGCTAGCTGCGAACCTAAATGGGGGTATGAGAGGCAATATGATACATTCAGATGAAAAATGGGAACAACTAGTAGGGGAAAAGAGGAGCGCCAGATGGGGAGTGTTGTGTGGACAAGAGGAGTACCACAAACGGTGTGGGAGATGCGCGGAATGAAAAAGAAAAGCGTCAAGTTTAAGCTGAGGAGCGCCGAAAGAGGAGGGTGTAGGAGTGCGGAATGAAATTGAGGAACACCGAGAGAGGGTGGGTTAAGGAGTGCGGAATGAAATTGACGAGAACCAATCCAGACAGAGCGGAGCACCAATGGGATTGAGAAGTGCTTATCCCAGAGGAGGAGCGCCAAAAAGGGGTGGGGTAAGGAGTGTGGAATGCATCACAGGAGCACTGGTGGGAATTGAAGAGCTCCCATCCTGGGCTGAGGAGCGTGGATAGGGGGTCTAGAGTGCGGAATGGGATTGAGGAGTGCTGAGAGGAGGAATTGATTGTGGAATGAAATAGAAGAGGTTCAATCTAGGCTGAGGAGCTCTGATGAGGATTAAGGAGCATCTATTCTAGTGGAGTTGCGCCGCAGGGGTGGGGGGCGGGGTGTGATGTGGCCGCTGATATGTGATTGATTGTGTAGTACCTTCAAGAGTAAAATTGATCATAGGGGATGGGCCAAAAGTACCTCGAGATTCATCTTGAGAAAACATACCTGTGGCCTTCTTTCCCCTGGTGTATTCAGACAGCGCACAATGAATAGCTGCGGCTGCCAGCGCTAAAGTCTGAGGAGCAAGAGGTTGGAAATACTGAGACGTTGTTGGCTGGCGCCCCAAGCTATTGGGGGTGAAGAAAAATTGGTGGTAAATGAGATCAAGCACTTCCATTCGTGTGAACCATGACTTCTTATCATTGATGACCTTGGAGATGTAAGCATCATCAAACAGGAGCTGCTTAACATTGATCCAAAGCTAAGTCTGGGAGCCCACATCCAACCGGTAACTTCGGACAACAGTTCCACATGCCCCATCTGCCAACCGTCATCAAATGGTCCTCATCTGCAGTTTCAACTATGTATATTTTCGGGGGTAGTCAATATCCGTAAGTCTGATAGTGGAGCATTAAACAGAATTCAAGACTTACAGCTTCTGGTGTTTGCCGGTCTATTTTGAGAGATGGACCACCGGGCAATTGACACACAGATTTGTTGTACGGTGTCCGGTGTTCTGTGTCCTGAATCTCTCTATTGACCTAAACTCACTGACTCTCGCTAAGTCTAATTGACATGTACACAAGAACTAAAGTGCATGCGGCTCCGCCGCGCACAACCCTAAACCAATCCACGTGATGACCGCACTCAAATCCGTCCCCTCAAGATTGTGTACCTACCGGAGCACTTGGTAATGCCCGCTGACGATCCTGGGCTTTAATCGCTAGTTTCCAAACTTCTTCAACCATCAAGTACTTGTCATCGGATATTATTGGTAAAGGATTCTTTGTGAATACAATTGCCTCCATGAACCTTTTTGCTACCTCAAAAGTGCCCTTTTGGTGTTGGGGAATGTGCTGATCACTACAGGCCTTGGGTGGTGGAATATTTGGGTCTCCACAAGGCTTGTTGGGAAGCACCAGTGCCTGGGCAGATGGTGCACGGTCAGATTCGGATAATTTGTGGAGGAGGGACAACTTTTGGCGTTTAAGCAGTGGTGGTGCCATTGCCGCAGGTAGATTTTGGGAATTTGTGAGCGCAGGGTGTGCAATGACAGTATTGGCACAGCTACGTTTCTTTGGCAGTGGAACCCTTGTAGTGCGTAATGACTTGTCCCGGCTTGCCTGACCAAGGTGAAGGACCTCTTGTTGATGAACAAAATCGTCTTCTTCGATGTCGGCTGATAAGGTTGACTCTCCGGCGTCCTCACTGTCACCATCATCGATCTCCTGATCGGTCTCGTCATCCTGATCAATCAATGCAATGGTGCATATTAGTCATCCGCAATACAATGCACGAAGGCAGATATTCGGAAGGCAAACTTTTGATGGACAATGATGATTGGTTGCTTTCTTGAATGCAAGTGCTCACTCTAGGCATGGTTCTTGATTCCTCTGTGAATAGTGATTCCTCACCTGGTGTTAGGGGTTCTCTCCTGACAGCGGTAATGATACATGAATGGATTGCAGCGAGTACACGTGACTATTCATTTGGGAATGAACCATGTGCATAACACCTACTTGCGGAACATCATCATGGTAGTCGGCCTAGTAATCTTTAGCGGGATTATACTAGGGCCACGTGTCAATCAATTAGTCATAGGCACGCCCTGACTCGCGGATTCAACTTTGATGATGCAATTATGTCGCCATAACTGGGAAGTGAAAAACCTTCAGCAGTGCGCATAATTATTGACCACACCTACTATATCTTATCTAGCGGGACAACACACAGTTAAGTTGCGCTTACGCAGAATCACATGTGCAGTAGACAATAACGCAATATGCCAGTATGTGGGAGTTCGCAAGCGTACGCGCTGAGTGGTGGGAACACCTTGCGGAGATCTCCGGTCTACAGACCTAAGCATGCGGTGTCTGAGGGATCAATGAGATTGGCTGAAGATAAGATGCCTGAAGCGAACCTGCTCATTGGTTTGAGTTAGTATGAATTGCACCGTCACACTAGTTTAATAGGAAATAAGAGTGTGAGTCATAATCTATGTTGGCGGAGTATTGGTTGGTCGCCGATTAATTCTTTCACGCAATGCCAGACATCCTTATCTAAGGTGAGGGAATTAATAGCAACGAGCTATAAAAACATATTGCGATAAGCACTGATAAGACTACGAGTCGTCAGATGTTCTAGCTAATGAACAAATGGGAAGCAAGATGTCCAAGTTGAAGTTACGAGTTGTCATAATATGTGCGCATGATATCATGATATGAGGATGGCCCTCCGTGGGGGCGTAATGCCTGAAACCCACTCATACATGAACACGATAACCTTGAGGGAATTTGTGGCACTATCAATGAGTCGCTTAAGTTGATCTCGGCGATAAGCTATCAAGCAAACTATGTGTCATGGCGGTAATCCAAAGGCAAGCTTGACCTGAGGATCCGACCATAGAAGAACTCGCATTGTCCCCGACAATGGAAAGAACCAAGCTCTAGCAGCAATCCACAGTCAGACATTACAAGCGAAGAATACCTTAAAATATTATTAAGAATTCTATCTACGGATAACTTTTGAAACATTACTTCCCTAATTCACCTCCGTGAATATAGTTTGTATGTGTTCATTCAAATTGACACAATCTCAATACGCACACAAAGCGGTTGTCGAAACTATCGGCCATCAAATACAATTTTTCAGCGAGCGGCGTTTAACCCACATTTGCCGCGCTCTTTCACTCTACGTCGTTAGACTCGGTATCGAGTACGACGTTCACCGGTACATCACTACCGGGTTGTTACCTCACGAGGAATTTCCAGAAGAGCGACCTTGGACGGACGAGGAGAGTTGGTGAGCTCTTACTAGTGAAAGTAGATCAGAGGTTGAGTCTTGTGAAAGATGAGGAACAGGAAAGGGAGGTTTAGATAGGCGGCTTTATTCAGTCTAATAAATATTGTATTGATTATTGGGCATAAATATCCCTGTAACAGTGTAATATTTTAAGACTCCGCTTAAATGAACGATTGTCCAGATTGTCAACAAAAATATTGCTGCATACTAGAAGGAATTAAGTACTGCACCAATCACTGCATACAAAGCAACTGGTATTGCATATGGTGCATTATTCAGAACAACATTCGAACAACGGAAGGAGAGCTTTGTCGATTCTGCGATAACGAGGCGTGCTGTTATATATCAGTTAATACTGGGATAATCCAAGGACAAGATTCATATAGAATTACCAGAATTTGCAGCACGCACTGCCCAACCAAAGATTGCGAGTGTACAATTTGTCACGAACAACACGATCCAGAAGAATATCAAACGGACGTTTTTCCGCTACCGATTACCCATCCATCAGTACTTGTTAGAGATGGCTACCCCGAGGTGCAGGCTTACGTACTTGAGCCATATGGGCCAGATACCAACTCGAATAGAGAAGAGGAGCTCCGACAAGTCACCAGCGGCCCATCAGACGCCAGCATGGTGCCACTCATATCAGAGAACACTGGAAGCAGCAAGGGAGCAGATAAGGCTTATAAAGGAAGCCGCAGAACCAGAAGAGGCAGAGCTAGGAATAGGGGAAGTGTCAATGCCGGAGGCAGATCCAGTACAAGGAAGACTGGAGCAAATTTCCCAACAGATGATGCATGTAGTACAGGCATGCAACGAAGAAAAGGAAATAATCGAGGAAGAATTCCTGTCAGTACGGCAAGACCTGGAGATTTTGGAAAGCAGCATTCGGACAGAGAAAGACAAAATCGAAGGAGAAATCTCAGGAGTTGGAAGCCAGATGGGACTTCAGCAAGCGATCATTGAAGAAATGAGAGCGGGGATTTCTATCTTACAGTCACAAGATAATGTGATAGTTCAGGAAGCCGGTACAATTGTCCAGGGGATCCATAAGCAGATTGTGTATATGGTACAAAACCAAACTTCGAATGGGTCCACGTTAATAAATCATAAAAAGGCAATAATGAAATTGCATGAAGAAAACAAGGCAGTTTCAAAAAAAACAGGACAATTTGGAGGAAGCTGTTAAGGGAATTCAAATTTTTCTGGAAAAATTACCAATGAAAAGAGAATTACTACAACATTCAAAAGCCATGGAAGAAACATTGGAAAAAATCCAAGAAGTTAGTACGGGCTTAACAGTCCAGATGGAAATGCAGAAGATTTCCGAGAGCACGTCGCATAGACCTAAGTCGGTACAAGGTGGACCCAGTTATACACATCCAGATAGGAGGGCTCGTATGAATCAGGATGAGTCGGATTCCTATTATACACAGGATACAAGAGAAGAAGCGAGGGAGCGCTATGGATACATAAGGGGAGGAAATGGAGATGATAGTGGCGATGAAGATGAGGATCCAGATGTGCCATTAGGACCTCCACAACCACCAGGACCTCCACAACCACCAGGACCTCCACAACCACCAGGACCTCCACAACCACCAGGACCTCCACAGAGATCTCCACAGCCACCAGGACCTCCTCCACCGCCGTATGGTACTCATCAAAGGAGAAGAAGGAAACCTGAAGTTAAACCAATTAAACTTAAGGATCCTTATCCGTTCGAGGGAAAGGCTGGAGATGATTTCGAAGCTCGGTGGATAATGGTTCAAATATTTATCCACGACCAACCTGAGAAGTTCGATGAAACTGGACGAACAATTAATTGGGTTGGAGGACTGTTAAACAAATATGCTGCTGCTCGGCACGTTCAGTGGGAAAGGCAAGCGTTGCCAGGAAAATTTCCAAGATCCTGGACAACATACCTAAACGATATAGCATTACGATTCGAGGATAAGGAAGCCCAAGACGGGTTTTTCCGGATCTAGAGAAAGTCCAGTACGAAGGAACTATTAGAGACATGTTCACTCAGATCCAACTGTCCAATGATAAGGCTCAGTTAACCGGAGCGGGACGTAAGAAATTAATCCTCAATCGGCTGCCAGTAAAGATTCTGGAGCAAATGCATACTGTCGATCTGACCGGAAGAATGGACCAAGAGATGATCGATACTATAACAAAGGCTGGGAGAACTGCTGAAAAGTGGGATGAAGCCAAGAAAAATCTAAAGACAAAAACGCCAAAAACAACAGAAAGGCGTTTCGAAAAACCTAAGGATAACCTTCGGGTTCAGAAGTCTTACCAACGAAAGGA
>Ga0307512_10000964_pt1 | contig 42340 bp, 38 predicted proteins | sample 14_EM_MG_FD_200267 | JGI IMG/M metagenome (GOLD analysis project Ga0307512, IMG submission 200267) | Populus trichocarpa ectomycorrhiza microbial communities from riparian zone in the Pacific Northwest, United States - 14_EM | ecosystem: Host-associated > Plants > Roots > Unclassified | place...
TATGGGTTCGTACGATTGCGTACGTAGGATGATTGTTTCATTCTTTGTTTCCTTTCCTTCGTTTCTCTTATATACTGGCATTGGCAGCCCAGGAGGTCTGCGCCTAGAGAGGGGGATAATGTAACAGCGATACATGACCCGAGGCCGGGTAAGCGCCATTGTATATAGATCGCCCGGTACGACACTTGGATCAGTATCGAATATCTTACCACTATACTCTCCATCTATACTCACTCGCTCTCGTGTGAACCGTATAGCATCTCATACGTTTGCGGCTAGACGTAGGCGTACGTGTCCTTACAACGAGATACCTTGGAATGCATTCAATTATGGGGTCAAATGCCAGCAGATTGATATCACATTACACTCAGCATTGATATTGACTGATACAGCAAGGTCTGAAGGTCAATTTGCACCAGATGAAGGGTGTTTATGCATTCCGGGCGCAAGTATCATAGTATTACACTTGTTTTTGGCAAAATACCTCAAACCATCGATTGTGTATATCTTCAGCTTCCCGGTGGAAATCCCCCTTTTGCAGAACTCAAACAATCGCTCAGCAAACAATGACGTGTACTCTATTCTATGACATCAGTTGCGTGTTCTTTTTCCACTGCCAGCTGTTGGTAGACCTGTTGGATGGTTGAACAGTTGGGACAACATGAGAACTACTCAGTGTGCTCAAAGATGCATGGGGTATGAGTGGTTGAAGTGGTAAGTGATGCCAAAGCAACGCTTGGCATTAGGAAATGTTCTGACTGAGAGTACCCAATCTCGTCTCGAGGCTGCTCATTCCTGAGGTGGCTGGTGATTGTGCAAGATGAAGGCTGGGCCATTTTGTGTACATTAACCAACGAAAAGCAGGATATGACAAAAAATGTCATATCTCACAGGTTGAACCCAGAAATTGCAGGAACTCGAGTATATATATCCCTTCTTCAAACTTACACCTCCAATCTCTTTTCCCCAGATATCAAACATGCTGCCAGCATTCTGAACAATCTTTACATCACCTGATGTGCAGAATCCAATGCCTCTTGTTCCAAAACACACGCCATAAGCTACGCAGCTTCTTTCATTCTCTCTTGGCTGCCTTCCGCTATGATCGATTGTTTCATAATAAACACGCCACGGTTGTAGATTGATTACTAACTCGCAGCGACAGCACCAAAGGGCAGCCGCAAAGGAAGTGGGAACGCACCTGCAATGGCAAAAATGCTGGGATCGGATAGAAATCGACAGCTATCTGTGGATCCAGAGCGGAGGGAGGGATTCAGCAGTAGTGTTAGCAACGGTTCCGGACCGTCATTTTGGGTCCGGGTCCGGGTCAGAACTGAACCGTTGTCCAATTGGCAGTCCGGGTTGTTAATCCACCTGAACTGCAATTTGGGTCCGGTTGGATGCAAATGTCCTGACCCGTCTGAATTGGGCAGGTTGTCCGCAGGTCGCCCAGCGGATCCGTCTGTAGATTTATATAATGTTCATGTTCTGGCAGTTGGAGAAGTGTGTAGTATGAAAGTTAGGTATTCGACAGCCAAAAATCTCTTTTTGCATGTTTTGCAATCTGCGACATTGATTATTTTGGTATACCTATCTTTTCTTTCATATGTTGCATTTTTGGCTATAGAGGCAGACAATAGTTCAGTTATGAGTTCCTTTATCTGCACAAAGCCTTGATTACACAATATTCAAGAACAAATATTGTTGACGCTCCGTTGACGCTCAGTTGCATGATCAGGTAAGGTATGTGTCGTGCACTGTTTCAAATGAATAGGCAGCCACGACACCGTCTATGAATCATTACCACATTTCGACACTTAGATTACTCAAGATCCAACACCGAAAATCATTGACACTGAATTCATGTTCATATTCAGGATGGGACAAGAAGCGTTTCGGTATGATTTCCAACATGAAAGGCAGCCAATACCTCATTTATGAATGGCTACAACCAATCACCACTTAGGTTACCCAAGATGCACAGCCAAAAATCGTTGACGCTCCGTTGACGCTCATTTTCAGAATGGGGCAGTGACTTTGTCTTTTACTTTCTTGCCAAGAAAGGCTGCGAGTATGATGGTTATGGATAGCAGCGACCACGTCACCTTCCAATTACCGTACTTACAAGACTGAAAATTGTTGACGCTCCGTTGACGCTCATTTTAATGCGCCGTGTACTTAAGATCTGGTGCCATTAAACATTGCAATCATAAATATCTCAACTTGGCGGATGCCTTTCAGCATGATCAGGGATTGGCTCTATGGCATAGCCGAGGCGAGTGATATTGGAGCACTAGTCGCTGTCATCCGGTTTAGATTTATATATCTTGCAATATAATGCATACTGCCCACTAGAGCTTTGTTTATTGATCTATAATCTCACGCGACCGGCGAATATTCATCCATAATACATCTCTAAATACAATGCTCGGTCAAATTACATAATGAACTTGTTGATGAAACATTGACGCGTACTGTCCTACTTTTTGTTGATTCCCTTATTCCTCCTTGATTCCATTATATTGACCGTCATCAACGCCTTTTCAACCTTCTTCTATGATCGTCGTATAGGCTGAATCAATCCAGAAACATCTGCTGCAGCACTCACATTCCGCTGCTCCGGGGAGTCTGAATCCTCAATTCCATTGTACAGTTCCATATCGAATTTATTGTCTGCCTCCCAGTCGTCTTCGCTGTCATTTGTATTATCCAGGTCCCCATTCCAGTTAAGTCAATGTTCGGTGTCGGAAATGCTTTCAGATGAGCTATCCTGATCACTTTCGGCAGAATGGCGGTAGATTCGTTTGGTTCGGCGGACATGCAAGACTTCAGTTCGTCCTCCAGGGAGGTCTTTTGCAGACAAAGCTGGTGGCACAGGTGATTTTTCCGACAATTCTAATGCAGCCGCACCATCATGTTGAAGATTTGACCAGGATGCTTTCACGATTTCCTCAGTATCTGAAATGTATCCCACAGCTGTCATTCAATCATTTTGAGTGCGAGATTCCATCTGTGTAGCTCGTAGGTTTTGGCTACCCTGTCAAATCTCCGAAGAGTGGTGAACCTTGGCCATTCGATGCAACTTCGTTTCCTCCACCTCTCTCTTCATCTCCATGACGTTATCAGGGCTGTTCGAATCCAATACTGGGTCATTGCCGGCCAGTATTCTGTTATCGGCTTGAGCGAACCACCTTAGTACAACTTTTTCACGAAGAGTGCCGCCTGTGGTTATCGACTGCCTCCACCCGATCACATCTCGCCTATGGGAAGAACTGTCTTCCACTCCGACACCGTGAGGTATAATAGACAATATGTAGCGAGCCGCATTTAAGAGATCGGCATACTTTGTGTGCATTGCTTCTTGCTGCCGTCACCAGTCAATGATATCCGGTAACCAAAATGTTCTACTGATCCCCATTGAGTTGGGGTGGTAATCATTAAGATTCGGATCAATTGACCCCCAGTTCTGTGGTAATTCAGGAGGTGAATTCAAATCGAACCTTGCGGCTGTGAATAAGCATGCTGCATGATCGCTTCAACCAGGTGTCGTTTCGGCCACACTGATAGGCAATAGGGATTCTTCATCATCACTTTACAAATCGTATGGATCATAAGAAAATCAAGAAGCCATTGCGGAGAAGCTGAGATTGTTGTTCTGTATGGTTGCCTATTTAGTGACCGGCAAACGTCTGTGTTTGGCGCAGTATTCATTCTCCACATACTGCAGACAGGCCTCCTGGTATTGGGTAGTATAGGAAGTGTCGACTTCGGAGTTAATATCTATTCCCTCGTCCCACTTCCTGAACGATCGCAGCTTCGGCAAAGGAGCAAGGATCTGTGCCGAAATCAGATGCATACCGGTCGTTGGAGTCACTTCAGTATAATATTTGGACAGCTTTTGCCACGCAAACGTCACTGCAAAGAATAAATCTTCCTTCCATGGTGTCTTCTTCTTGGCCAAAGCTCGCATCATGCCATCCATGTGATCAAACATGTCATTTTAGACGGTAATGATGTGATGCAGAATAATAGTATGCTTTTTCGACATCCACAGGGTCCAGCACAGGAATGGCCGTAAAACCTCCGTGACATACTTGACAATGGTCCACTCGTCCTGTGTTGTGAAGAGTGGCCGGTAATCGCTGTATTATGGATTTCGAAGCCACTTGGGTGTGAATTCACCTAATCAGTAGGCGCGGTCGAGCAACACCAGTGTCGAGTTCCAACGTGTCTTCCCATCCATAATGGGTAATACTGCAATCCAGACTTTGGCTCTTTGACAGTCAATGAACTCTTTTCGATGACCAGGTGTCAGTGTAATCAATACAGCAAGCATTCTCTGCTCTATGAAGGTCAGGTTCAGCACTTTCAAAATATGTTGAAATATGTAGTTTCTCAATTATGTTTGCTAAACTTGGTCTCATGGCCGAGACCTTGTTGATTGTACCATTACCCCCTTTTTGAACTCTTGGACTTTTCGCAATGTCTGCGCTTTCGTTCCCTCCAAATTGCTGATCGCGCTCATGGGCTTCCCAAGACTTGACGCGGCCTTTCACACCTAGAGTGCTCATGAATGCACCCAAAGCCAGCTGAATGACGTGCGCCATTCATGGTAAGTGGATTCCCAATGCGGGCCACTCGATTCTGGAGGCCTCATAGGTAGTTTGTAGTTCGCAAGTTATGAAGTAATATGAGCAAGAGTTATCGGTTGTCATTCCAAGTAAACGGCCGTCAGTCAGCTTAAACCGGTGAAGGACTTCCTTCAAATGTCCTGCTAGCTTTGCTCCTGTATGCTGACCCTTGCCCTGTAATCCATAATGAGCTTTCGAAATAGGAAAAGGATGAGCTATCAACCTCATCAAACACCAGTTGTACTTCTCGCAAAGCCCAATTTCTATTCATATAATAGGCAATGACCGTCGTTATTGCTAATCCGTTTGTCGATGTCCATCCGTCTAAAGATAAACTGACTTTGGTTCTTGACGGCAGTTGTTTCTTAATTGCGTCCACTGTCTGTGTGTGTTCCATCTGGCAAATATTACTCAGGGTGGTAGCTGACGGAAACAGCCGTTTGCTGCGTGATGCGTTGTACGACCGTGGTAGCTGAAGGATAGATATTGCATTCCATGGAATATGAGCCAAAACAAAACCCAACATGAGGTAGCGATTCCAGGTGTCTTGGTGAAATTCAGCAGTTTGAAAGTCCTTTACCGCCAGGTTAGAGCGTTCTGTCTGTCAATTCAGTAATTATACTTAATACCTGAATGGTAAATTTGAATTTCGTTTGCGAACTTACAATCGGAATTGCTCGACTTCCTGGCCGCTAAAGTATTGGCAAAGCTGTTTCACCGACCGTTGAACTAGTTAATTCGGTTACTTCTGACACTGTTAATTCGTTTAACTTTGCGATATGTGCTTTCGCCAGTTAGTGTTTGCCCATTGATCTTGTCCCATGATCTGATGGATGGCGAAGAACTTGATGACAAATGATACATATGATGCCGGGGCTGCCAGTCTGCTTAATTCCGCAGTGTAAGTAGAATCTCCATGAAGGCACTTGTATAGAGTTATTCTACGCAATAGGCCGCTTCGAGCCTTCTTTCATTGAAGCCCACCAAGCATCGAAGATCATTTGCAAAGTAAGATCGCTCAAATCACCAATAAAGACATGTTCATTTTTTGAAGATATCATGACCTCTAACAACAAGGTATTTAGAGATTTTGTGTCTGACATCACAGTAGGAAATTGAACTCTCAGTAATTCAATCTGGGTAACTGTCAAAAGATACGTTATAGTCATGTAGAACACTGGTTCTTAAATATTGACTTCAGAGGTATAAGCAAGAAAAAAGTCAGACCTGTGAGACATTGGATGCATATTTGTGAAGTTGAATACAAGGACATACGAAGACGAGACGGGTGCGATATCATCATTAGCATTATTGCTCATAAAGGGAGCCAATAGTACGATTATGGGTCAACACCGTTGCATTGCTGTCTCCTGATCCAGGATGCAAGCCCAAACCTCGTTGACGCTCCGTTGACGCTCAATTGTAGGAGGTGGTAGCTATATCGGCTGTAGCATTTTTGCCCAGAAAGGCGGGCATTATTGGGATTTTGGTAGTCTGCCGTTGCACGGCCATTGAATTATCCATGATGCGAGACCAAAGATTGTTGGCGCACTGTTGACGCTCATTTTTGGGAAGTGGTAGCGATATCATCACTAGCAATTTTGCCCAGGGAAATTGTAAATAGTATGATTATAGGTGTATGCCGTTGCCTGGCCCTCAAATTATCCATGATGCGAGACCAAAAATCGTTGACCCTCCATTGACGCTCAATTTTAGGAGGTGGTTGCGATATCGGCACTAGCATTTTTGCCCAGAAAGATGGCCTACATCATGATAATACGTGAATGCCATTGCATGGCCCGTGAATTATCCAAGATCCGAGACAAAAAATCATTGACTATCCGTTGACGCTCATGTTTAGGAGGTGGTAGCGATATCATTAGTGTTAGCAATTGGTCCGGGTAACCCGACCCGGAGCATCTTGGCCCGCAGAACCCGTACCCGTACCCGTCAACCTACGGGTTTTGCCGGGTTTGGCTAGATCTGTCAATTCCAGTCTCTGGTTCTCCTTTTCGGGTTTTTCTATTTATGGTTGCAGTCAGATATGTTACTGTTATGTGCAATATATTAACTTTGGTACATCATTCTCTTTATTTGTTTCATTGGCGGCCTTTATCCTCAAAACAAGAAGAGACATGCTCCCTGCTACATCCTGAAGTTGAGTGTGATCAATTTTTCATCTTGCATCATTTGTAAGATTTGAGGTCCAGAACAGCCATATTGATTGTTAAGGCAGTCATTCAGCCTGAATTGGATCAGTTTGCACATGCGACTGCGCCGACAACATTTCGAGAGCTGATGGTGATACATGATAGTGCCAGCAGAAGATCGCAATGCCGCCAGGAACATTTCGGGCTAGAGTAGCCATATGTAAATAGCATGCCACAAACGACCGTCTCACATATGCATATCGGCTCTCACAACTGACCCAATTCCCAATTCATCACCGATTAACAAATCGAAGCCTGTATAACCTGCACGCGTTTACTCCTGCATATGTTTTCCATACCTACGTACCATACAGGAAATGGATTCAGGTGAACATATTGTATTGGCTCGTAGTTTATGTGTACACAACCTGCACAATATGTGATTGTGGACGACATCTCTCAGCAAAAAGTAGTGGCATATCTATTCGATACGAGAAAGAATTTTTTTTCTTTCACTTACTATATTGTGATACATGATAATTTGTCTCTGCATGTGCAAGGGTGATACTGGCCATACAAACGGTCCAAACTCCAACCCAAGTTGATTGCCAACTGATCAACACAATATCGTCCTGCCTTTTACAGATAAGTGAGAAAGCGCAATCTAAACTAAACATAAATTTTCATAACAAAGTGTGCTTTAGTGATGACATACTAGTCGTAGAAGGAGCAGTCATTGCACAACGCAAATCTGTATGAGTGACTACCATCTCATTGCATTCATCCATACAACCAACTAAATTACTCTGCATTTAGACCGGGTGCACATAGTGAGCATTGTGAGAATTGCCTATGCTACGTCATGGAAATCGAGCGGATCGAACTGGATATGGCAAACTGACTATGTTGGGCTATATTAATGAAAAATTAGGTTATGGCTCCACATGCAGTGAATTGCCAATTGAAAGTGCTGAAATGTTACCACGCTAAGTTATCCATTGCTCAGAGCTCTTCTGCATCAGTTGAGCAGAAATCGATACGCCATAAAGCTTTTGCATGCAACTGAGTATTGATACAAAGTATTCATTGGCTGTCAATAATGACTATATGATTATTTGGACAAAATTATGCTCTATAAACCAACAGTTAGAACATGTTTATGGTGGATGTGAATTGACCGTCAACGATGGTTGGTCTTGGAAGTAAGTTAATTGGAAAGCGAGTTGCATGCTGTTCTTCATAACCTATGTATTGGCTGCCGTGATATATACAAGAACATGCGACATGGATACAGCCTATTGCTGAAAATGAGAGTCAACGGAGTGACAATGATTTCTGGTGTTGAATCTATCTTAATTGGGAAGCGATTTCCTAGCTGATATGCATAACCAAAGTATTAGCAGCCTTGATAGTCGAATGAGAAAGCGACATGGGAACAGCCCCATTTTTACAATGAGCGTCAACAGAGCGTCAATGATTTTTGGATATGTAAGCAACTTAATTGGAAAGTTATTTGCTCGCTGCAATTCCTAATCAACAGCGTGGCAGCCATTGTAGGCAAAAGAGACCGCAGCGCGGTAACAGTCACATTCTGATAGTGAGTGTCAAAGGACCGACAAAGATATTTTCTGTGGTAGGTGAGTTCATTGGAAACCGATTTGCTCGCTGTTATCCATAACCAATGTATTGGCAGCCTTTATAGTCACAAGAGAAATCGACACGGTAACAGCCACATTCTGAAAGTGAGCATCAACAGAGCGTCAACAGATTGTCAACAGAGCATCTACACAGCGTCAACAGATTGTCAACAGAGTGTCAACGATTTTGTGTGTTGGATCATGTACAAACCAAGCGCTCCACTATGATATGTACCCATATTCACCATATTGGCGTTCAATCTGAGCAAAAGCGATCGTAACATGGTCACTGCCGCAGTCTGAAAATTAACGTCAACAGAGCGTGAACCATTTTGTGGGTTGCATCTTGTGTATTCCAAAGGTTGTGCTACAGCATTTATCGATAATCGAAGTATTGGCAGCCTTTACAGGCAATATTGTGTATGTCGATACTGCTACACCACCAAATGAGCATCAACACAGCGTCAACAGAGCGTCAACAGAGTGTCAACAGAGTGTCAACGATTTTGGGTATTGTATCTTGTAAAATCCAAGGGCTCCGCTACGGCCGATATTCATAATGATTGTATTGGCAGCTGTTCTGAGCAAATGTGATCGCGACCTGGTCACAGCCCCACTCCGAAAATGAGCGTCAACAGAGCGTCAAGGAATCTGTGTGTTGCACCTTGTATAGTCCAAGGGCTGTGCTACGGCATTTATGCATAATCGAAGTATTGGCAGCCTTGATAGGCAATATCATCTGTGTCGATACCGTTGCACCTCAAAATGAGCGTCAACAGAGCGTCAACAGCACGTCAACAGAGCATCAACTGAGCGTTAACAGAGCATCATCACAGTGACAACCGAGTGTCAACCGAGTGTCAACGCTTTTGGGTGTTGCACCATGTATAATCGAAGAGCTCTGCTACGGCATACACCCATAATCAACATATTGGCAGCCATTCTGCGCAAATGAGATTGTGACATGGTTACAACACCTGTCTGAAAATGTGCGTAACGGAGCGTGAGCGATTTTGTGAGTTGCATCTTGTATATTCAAGGGGCTGTGCTACGGCATTTATCCATAATCGAAGTATTGGCAGCCATTTTAGGCAATATCATGTGTGTCGATACTGTTACACCTCAAAATGAGCGACAACACAGGATCAACACAGCATCAACAGAGCGTCAACAGAGCGTCAACACAGTGTCAACTGAGTGTCAACAGAGTGTCAACGCTTTTGGGTGTTGCATCATGTATATTTCAGGAGGTCTGCTACGGCATATGTCGATTATCAACGTGTTGGCAGCCGTTCTGTGCAAATGTGATAGTGACATGGTCACAGCACCTGTTTGACAACGAGCGTCAACAGAGCGTCAACGATTTTGTGTGTGACATCATGTATAATACAAGGGCTGTGCTACGGCATTTACCCAGAATCGAAGAATTGGCAACCTTTATAGGCAATATGGTTTGTGTCAATGCCGCTACACCTGAAGCATAATGGAGCCTCCACAATGTTTCGTCTTGTAAATAAGGTAATTGGTAAGTGATTTGCTCGCTGCTATCCATAACCAATCTGTTGCGACCCACTATGTGCAGAAGAGCAAGTGACTCGGTCCTGGCGCCATTCTGACATATCTGTCAACTCCGCATCAACTGTGGGTCATCCATTGCTGGTGATGCAGATTGGGTAATTAAGGCATTAAATGGATATTTGAGCTTATAATTGAACTATTGACCTCCTCCCTGGTCAAAAATACAAATCATTAAAAGAAAAACATGAATTAAAATATTGTTGATCTTGCAACAAGCAAAACATTCAAAATGTAATTGCTGGATGTCAAATGATCAATTTTGATTGAGTACTATAATCGAATAGCCAGGGTAAGCATGTTATATGAATTTACTGATGGACCCGCAGTAGAACCCGCTGAGAACTCACCCAACGCAGATGGGTAGGGAGATGTCGATGGAACCGTACCCGGATTCACGGTTTGGGTTTACTGACTACCTGGTCCGCCACTCTGGATCAGGTTTGGTTCCGACCTGTACCCGGACCCGAACTGACGGTCCAGACCTGTTGTGAACACTAGATATGCTCAGAAGCATTTTTGCCTAGAAAGGTGGCCAATATCCGGATTCTGAGTGCATACAATTGCACGGCCCTCAAATTATCCATGATGCGGGACCAAAAATCGTTGACGCTCCATTGACGCTCATTTTTAGGAGGTGGTAGCGATATCGTCACTAGCATTTTTGCCTAGAAAGGTGGCCAATATTAAGATTATAGGTGTATAGCGTTGCACGGCGCTTGAATTATACATGATGCGAGACCAAAAATCGTTAACGCTATGTTGACGCTCATTTTTGGGAGGTGGTAGCGATATGGTCGTGCGCCTTTGTGCCCATAAAGGGGGCTAACATTGTCATTATCGCTTAATGCTGTCGCGCAGCATAGTCATGATCGAAGCTGCAAGACCAGATATCGGTGACGCTCCTTTGACGCTCCGTTGACGATCATTTCTAGAATGGGACAACGAGCATGTCGCATGCCTTGTTGCATCTAAAGCCGGCCAATAATCCCTGTTTGGATTGACGTGACTTTTCAACCCTTTGAATGCCGAACAGATCAAAGTAAAATTGTTGACACTCCGCTGACACTCAGCTTAGACACACCCCACCAGTCATTCGGAGTGCAATCATTTCTTTTGAAAATCATACTGTCATTATTGGAAGCTGTTATACTGGTTCTAGGTAGAATCATTTGTATCCAAAAGCATCGAGGCCTCTCAGTATCTGAGGCACTACTATTCACGTCATCAGTTCAATGAATGACATGGCTCATTCGAGTTTTTGCGCATTCAGCCGGTATATTACCGCATATTGATCGATCACCTAATTCCAGACTTACACAGCCCCACTTCCTGACCTTTCTCTGTCCAGCTTGTTTTCCTTGATTTCCATGACGTACCAGAAGCAATTTTCACATTCTCGGCCATGTGCAGCAGGTCTGAACAGAGAGTTATGCAGTTAGCAGCATAAACCAATGCTGCATAGCGGCTCCCATTAATCAGGGTTCAGACTGCACACTAACCACTCGTCCGATGACTTGTATGACAACCCTGAGTTAAATGTTGTTAGTAAATTTCGTCTCAATTGTAGGTTTTGCTGTGTATGTTAAATGTAATAGGCAAGTCAATATCAAGTTTGCGAGCTCTCTACTGAGTCGATTTGGAGTCTAGATCATTCGCATGGCCCGTCTGATCATTGCACACAGACTGATGAAATATCATGTCTCACAATTTGGTCACTGAAATCAGGAAAAAGCTGACGTGTAGGAGAGTAGGTACACAAATTGGTTTCCAAAACGATAGGTCATCGAAACTAACTATTTCGCCATCTATACCTCCGGCGACAGGGGTGCCATCACCCGAGCTTCGTCCGTATCCCATTTGTATCTGGTAATAGGCTAGGGATGCTTCATGCAGGCATAAAAGCTCAGGGGTTCAACAGGCTTCGCATGCTGAATCGGCATCAAATCTGTCGCCGCGTCGGGCCAAAGAACCGTTCTGAATGTGTGTGACTGTGGGTTCTCTAAACCCAGCCTCATTTGACTACATCCAGGTCGAGAAGTCACTGCTGTCATTGGCAATTGTCCTCGGATGTGATCAAGAGTCTGCTTATGCTCTCTAAATGTCGTCGGTGATGGTGTGGCTGCAGTTGTGTCTATTTGGGGCTTAACAACCACCGGAACCCACGATTGGGTAGTCCTCGTACTTCATATTCCTCTCACGAAAGCAGTTGGCTGCATCCCCCCAACCTGGTTGTGTGAATTCCTCAAGCTTCATCTGCTTCTGCCGACAAGTCTCCAAGCGGTGCAGTACTGTGTTGGAGATTCTGCCCATCACCCAGCTGGATTCATCATCGTCACTCAGCGTGCTGAGCTCTGTATCTTCTTCATCAGCTTTCTCCTCTTCCCCATCCTGCACTTTAACGGAACATGCAAGATCGCTCAGAGTGTCTCTGATAGCATACAACATCTCGTCAAACGTTGTTTTGGGCTTTCCGGTTGTCGCTCCCACATTTTCAGCAGTAGCCATATCATTCAGCTCTTGCATGATTGCTGTCTCTGCGTCTTGAACTCGCTTCCTTGCCACAGTGATCTCCTTCTCCACATAATCCTTGATGCATTTGTCTTTCTCATCGTTGCTTAAAAAGTCCGTTTCTCGTCTTTTCTCCGCCGAAAGCTTCTTTTTGCATCATAATCAGCGCAGTGCTCCCAACGCTCGGACCCTCTCTACCTCCAAGTCACTCTTGCCTTCATTCGCATGATGACGTCGACGTGTGGACATCGTTGTTGATTTTCCGTATTCGCCAGCCGGAAGTGGCGAATAGGCCTTTTTCGGCGCATTGACCATTCAATCGTGTGTTGAGCCTGTTGTTGGATGTTGCACGATATGGACCACATGGAGGCAAGCTGACTCTTGTAAGTCAAAGTTCGTACGTTTAATTTACTCGAAGAAAGCAAAATCTGCATTTTGACCGCCATGTAAGTTGCAATAGTGATGCTAATCGTACGTTATGACATAATAGTTAGCCTCTGTTTCATGTAAGATCCCGGCTTTGTGTTGAGACAAACATCACCAGATGATCTTTCCATCGTGGAATTTCCTCTTGATGTTTATCAAACATGAGATATCACCTGTCGTTCACTCCAATGTCTCCCTGCATACAAACAAACAAACAAACATCATCTGACCGACTTACTGCAAATTGCTGGTCCGTTGGAATCACCTTCAACTTGCACTGATAGCAGCAGGATATACCTTGAGTAGAACGTACAAGTTGACAGTCATTCATTCCCTTGTGACCTGTAGCTTACTATATTTCCCTCAGGACTTTCCACTTCTCGTTATCATCTTCCTCACCTTTTCCACATCAGCAAGTCATGGCTCCACAAACACCTCAGCCCGATGTGATTCAATCCGAATCAAGCCTGATGACAGGTGGTTCATCCAACGCGCCCCTGGCCGAGACACAGCACGAACGCAGAGACCAGTGAGTCCACCGCGACTCTACAATTGTGGCCACAGAAAAAATGGCCCAGGACAAACATTTAAAAATAATATCTAAGACCAGACGCAGCAATAATAAGTAACAGCATGCAATCGGATGTGAGTAGCTCCATATCAAGATAGAAGGCGGTCAAATGTGAATATAATGAACAGCTGGTGTACGTAGAGAGCTCCGCGACCAATTTATCGCTGCCAGCACAGGCAAACATCCATGGTCAAACAGGGGAGTTGTCTGCACAGTCCGCGAAATCGAACATCATGATGTCGTCAGCTCTGGGATTTCCCTGGACGAATTTCATGATGAAGGTCCCTGGGAGTGGACCAAACAAGCTTTGCAGACTTTGGAGGAGGCTACGGAGTCGTATATGGTCCAGATAATCGCCGAATTGTCATTTTAGAAGCTGAAACTAAGTCCTCGTAGGTTTTCAACATGTCTGCTACTATGGCGAGGCCAGGAGGTAGGGTACAATTGGAACAGTCCGACATGCAGCTCGCATTGAATATGGCGAAGATGGCCAAAGCAGGGTTTTCGCATGCCACAATGCAGGAAGTGCAACAGCCAATTACGAAACATCGCGCAGAATTCTGAGAAGAAAAGAAACAAGGAGTTGGGTTTCCTGGGCATGAGAAGGTGAAGGCAGCGATAGAAAGACACCCGCCAATGGTTTATGAAAATCACACGGCCGGCTGCCTTCCATGCCAGAATCGTACTGCGATGAATCTGCGGACACTCTGGAGGAGCAAGGGAACCGCCGCACATTGAACAGAACCGGCGGTACCTCCGCCCCAAAGGCCATCCCCGCCCGGAACACCACCTGCGCCACCAGCTGACAATGACCGAAATGAACGTTATGAAATCGAAGGTATGCCATCCAAATGTGTGAATTTACATTCTCCACTTCCAAACACTTAATTTTTCAATCATAATGGATATGCCAAGGATAGCAATCGCGATAATGATTTTATTCCAGATGTGCTGAGTACACTATCTGCTGCCTGGAAGTACCGCTGACATCGATTTTGAAAATGATGACAGCCTTTTGAGCGTATCAGATGGTGAAGACGACCATTGATTGAAAGGAACGGGATTTTTGAGCATTATCAGTATGTAAAATTAGCGGACACTTTAAAGTATATTTTAAAGGATATATTTATATCCACAATTAATGAACAATGTAGTGATAAAGGAAAACATACATGAAAAGAATAGAACGACTGCCAAAACACAGTAATTGATGTTCTATGACAAAGTCAATGGTTGAGAAATGCGGAAATGCCTGTGGCAAAATGAGCGTCAACGGAGCGTCAACAATGTTTTGTCCTGTAAGTCAGGTAAATATAATGTCCTTCAATCGTTGTTATCTATAATCATCATATTAGCCGCCTATTTAGGCAAAAGAGAAAGTAACTCGCTCCCTGCCCCATTCTGAGAATGAGCGTCAACAGAGTGTCAACGGATTGCAGACATCTATCAACAAGGTTTTGGCAGCCTTTATAGCCTAATAAACAAGAGGTGGTCTTGTGAAGACCTCCCAGACAATCACAACTTCGCTCGTATTCAATACTGCAACTCAGTGATCCTGAACGTTTCAGCCTATATAACCGGTTAAAACTCTATATATAGCAATTAGCCGCCATCTCGCGCTTAGGTTAACCATCATGCAAGGCAAAGAATCATTGAAGCTCCATTGACACTGATTTGCATGATCGGGCAGGGAGCGTGTTGCTTTCTCTTTAGACATTGAATGCTGCCAACACATCGGTTATGCATAACAACGCACAAGTCACTTTTCAACTACCTGACTTACAAGACTCAAAATCGTTGACGCTACGTTGACACTCATTTTCACAATGGGGCATGGAGCCTGTTACTATCTCTTTTGGTGTGAAATACGGCCAATACCTGATTTATGATTGATTGCATCCGATCGCCAGCTAGATTACTCATGAAGCAAGATCAACAATCATTGACGTGCCGATGACTATCATGTTCAGGATGGGGCATGGAGTGTGTGTCTCTGGTTTTTAGGGATAATGGCAGTCGATTCATCCGAAAAGGACGATGGCCTGCAAAAGTTAATATTTTGCAATTGCCAGTAGGGTATCTAAATGCGACCATAAATAGAAAAACCCGAAACGCAGTACAGGAGATTGGAACCGATGGGTCTAGTCAAAGCCGGCAAAACATGTGGATTGATGGGGACGGGTCCGGGTCTGGCCTTCCAAGAAGCTGCGGGTCAGGTTTTCGGACGGTTCTGGAACCCAACCAACCCATTGTTCCTGTCCGAACCCGGACGGCTGGCGGGTTACCCGGACCGGTTGCTAACACTATTCTTCTCTGAACACATCTGTGGACTGATAAAGATATACAATGTTTGGGGGGTGTAGGACGAGAGGGCATGAAAACACTTTTATGATATAATCTTGCTTGATCGAGACATGACTCGCCAGTGTTCACAATTCCAGCTGATGTGGCTACTCCCCAGGATAAGTTGTTCTCCATTGCGGGGGTAGTGGGCAGCCTTCCGCTCATATGTTTCGCCAATGGTAAACACAACCAGCGACCAACTGAACAATTTGGGATGGGACACTCACCATGACTATGAGGATCAAGACAATCGCTTTAATCTGCAGATGACGATCTAGGGACAGGGTATACGCACTGGTGAGCATTTCTCCTTCCATGGTAGCGATGATTTCAGTGGAACCGTTCAGCTGATAAGTTGACGGCAGTACACCCCAGGCAACTTGCTGGACATTCGGCCACTGAATTGGGATGAGATAATTGAGGAGGATGATGATAATGAGAACTGGGCGGATCGCGGATCGCTGGGCGACAGAAGCACCCATCCAGGCGATGAGAATCACCATCATGATGGCAAGGGTCAAGTGAACAAGCAGGGTGGTGTGCAATGGACCAGGAAAGGGAAGGGAACACAGGATGAGAATGGTAAAGGGAAGGCGACTGAGGATGAGAAGGGGAGAGGGAAGGGGCTTGGGATGCCAAATGGTGAAAGGAAAGGTATTGTTATATTAACCCCAGGCGGCGATGTTATCTCTCATGCCATTGATTTGCTCATGCACATGGAAATGTAGGAAGCAGACTTGGACAGGTAGAGCTAACTACAGCGGGTGTATTTCTAGCAAGAAGGATCACCCTCTATGTCGGGTTTCTCAGATGATGATATCGACTCAAATCCGGAGTCAGAGGGTGAATATGACCCAGATCACGCTTCTGATATCGACACGCGCATGGAGGATGACGTGGACACACTGGACGGGGTTGATTAAGACAGTAACCTGGATACAGAAAGGAACGGTGTCGGAGAAGAGGAGGAGGATGAATACGACAAAGATGAGGGGTAGGTGGAAGAGGATGTAGATGAGGAGGAGGAGAAGGAGAATGAGGATGAGGATGATGGCAAAGAACCTTGCATGATTAGCTAAGGACAGATGGTGAATACAGTGGCTGAAGATGTAGATACCATGGTAGAGGAGGAGCCAATTGCGCTACATGAGGAAGGCCAGGAGATGCATGAGCAAACCCCGAGGCCACAACCTCCGGCGCCTGCCCCGGGGCCACAATCCCTGGAGCCTCGCCCACGACCACCATAGCCGGACACTTATCCCCTCAGTGGTGTACATTATGTGGAGGTTCTGATGCCGCAAAACCTGGACCGGCTCTGTGAAGTCTGCGAGTTGCTGAGGCAGCTACCAACATCTGGCATGTGGATGTGGATCAGTAGCTGATCGGCCAAGTGGTAAGTGGCGATGATCTTCGTGATGTCTCTCCTACTGATGTCTCTCTCCTTGATGTCACTATCCTTCAAGGGCTCCTTAATAGTCGGATAGCCTAGGAGCGAACCTGTCCTCAGTAGAGTGAGCCACGGTTCCGGAAAATGCGCCACCAGTCCCGGTTTGGACCAGATACAAGGTTTGGTTCGGTTATAGAACTGTCCCACAACCCGAGCCGGCCTGGCTTGGGGGGGTTGTTACCCTGACCGGACATAAACCCGCGGTCATTTGGCCTGATTGCACCTAGACCGCGGTTCCATATAAGGTTCCTGCAACTTTGACTCCACTGAAGTATCTGAGTTCTGATTATACCGTGACATGATCAATACATACATTGTTCACTATTGGCCACTCTTTCACCTCCAGCATTTAGATTGCCAATACGACTGATATTCATTCGGTGGCATCGGAATCAGGGCACATTTCAAGCGAACTTCACAGGTTTTCGATAGCTATTTGATGAATATTGGTCCGATCGCAAATCCAACAGCATGGGGTGAATGAGCCGGAAAAACTGCACAATCTACGTATTGATCATATCACAATAAGTTCAGAACTCAAATACTTAATTGGAGCCACAGGTGTTAGCTTGAAATGGCGGGATTTTGGTGGTAAAATCGGCCCAATTGCAACGGTCCAGGTTTCCGTGAGCTAAGACCCTTTGATACAGTTTGGTTATGGTTCAAAACGTAACCCGGAACCGTTTTACCCGGTTGGAACCATCACTAACACTAGTGCTCTGATTGCAGAGAAGGTGGTGGTGGTTGCATTCGTGTTCTTGTCTTGCTCATTTCTGTTGTTCTAATCTAGTCATCTCAAGCAATGCTTATTACACTCGGCGCTGCATTTGTGGATCGCAAAGGGTTTATCTCATCTTCGCATTTTTCTTTGATGTTATTTTACTTGCTGTGTTCTGGAATATCGCAGATGCGGCCATTTCGCAACTCCTCGAATGCCATCAACAATGCCAAACTAGACCCCTCTCCGTTACCCTGAATTTTCATGCCAAATGATGTTCACCTGACACTGGTGACAACTTCAACATGTGACATGCCACCATCTTGAACAGAGGCATGTTGCATGCCAGAGGAATCTGATTATTTGCGACAGGCCCCGACGAGTTTGACCTGCTCAGCGTGGTGATTCGAAACCTGACCAGGATTGAATCTAAGACTTAGATGGGTCTCCATACGCCCAATAAATTGAAAACGACGCCGATCTGAGGTTGCAACCACCTCCATCTGCTCAGCTGCGGAAGGAAATATACCCCGGCGCCTGCACTCCGCCGAGCAATTACATTGCTGAGCCATAGGAATATCACACTCAGGGTTGCCTTTAGATGCACTTACAGAACTCTCCGTACCACCTGTTCACAATCTGTGAGTAGTTCAACTATAACCGGCGTGGAATCAGAAAGACATGTATGAAGACGTACTATGACAACCTGCTGATGGAAGAAAACACCAGTGTAAGTCTCCCAAGCTTCGAAAATAGGAATGGCGTCCAGAACCTCGTGACTGGCATGCCAGTTCGTATGGCTCTCAGACAGTAGAAACTTCACGCTCTCAACGATATAGGATGGAATGACAGTCACCAACGCCCTATCAAGTTCAGCTGTCGAGACATCATTACATGCATGAGATGGTTGATGCGGCAGGCAGCCTACATCCAGCATCATATTTACATGCTTTGGAAATGTGTTAACCATGATTCGCCACCAAAAGGCCTTTATAGTGAAATGCACTCGGCTGACTGGCGCTGGGAGATACAGGTCAGCAAAGGAATTCGAGGACAACATCCTGCTAATCGAGGTTAAGGCAATGTCCAGACTGGGGGATACACTGGTTCCCTGGATCTTCAAATCTGACAGGACACATCTCCCCAATTTTGCTGGCAACAAGTTACAGTGGCCGGTATATATCACAATTGGCAATCCATCTTTGAAGATCTGCAAGATGCCCTCAATGCACCCTGTCATAATGGCTGCTCTCCTGCCAGTTCCAATCAAGAACCCCAATCGTCCTGAAAAGGGGAAGGATGAGCACCAGCTAACAAACCGAAAGGTGCTGCATGATGTACTCCTGCGGGTCCTCCACATCCTAGCCTATTGAAAAAATCCCACACCAGGGCACAGGTATTGCAACGTTCTCTGTGAATATGGTAACTTCAGGCGTTGCAAACCGGTTTGAGCAGCCTAGCATGCAAATTTATCTGAGTATAGCGACCTACATAATCTGCAGTGGCATGTCTGTTTTTTAGTGCGAGTGTCCAGTGAACAAAATTGGAGATTAAGTCCCTCCTGACACACAATCCCCCTGGGAAGATCACTACCTGTTGAGAACTATACGCATTCGGAACACCATGGTGGCCAATGCCGACCTCTTGTTTAGGCGCTTTGACTCAGTGATCAACATGTTTCGACATTTACCCTGTATCGTAAAAGACCGCTTGAACCCTAATCAACTACATACAATGCGGATCTGCACACAGGCAGTGTTGGAGTTCTATATGTATGCTCCATATAAATCTCACGATGATGCAACATTAAGCTATCTGGAGGAGGCCTTGTCACATTGTCACATCTTCATTGATGTTTTCTTACCTGGGCGAGCCGGCAAAAGGAGAAGGCCAAAGCCCATGCCATGAGAACGGAACCAACAAACAACCGAAAGTTTGATGCGGAAACAAAGGCTGAAACTTGGACCCAGTTCAAGGAGAGGCGCAAAATGAATGCCTGGCGGGATTTCATCAGCCACGGGATAGATGTTTCCAAGCTGTGGGAAGCCGACTTCATCTTTCCGAAGATCCACTTGATGTTTCCTTGGGTCGAACACAGTGGGTGATATGGAGCATTTCAACAGGATTGTACCGACAGACATGAAAAGGCATACAGAACGAACCTCAAGGATGGTTGGAACGCCTCCAATCACAATCACAACTAGCTGCCGCATGAACTCAACATTCAGCGTCGCATTCTCTACTTTCGAATCAGAGAGCTCAATCTCCACGCCCTCGCTAAGAATCAGGAGAACAGTGCTGCTACCTGCACAATCTTCCCATGTGGTAATGATCGGGCTGCTCGCGTACGCTCCCAGTCATATGCGAAGCGTGATTTCATGCAGCCACACAATGTAATTCTGTCGGGAAGCCATACATAAACCACCCAGATCCTCTGGTAGCCCTCGCCTGTGCTTCTACATACTTCCAGATGCTCCCAGCCCCCCCTGGAGCTTTGCAAAGTGCTCTCAGACTCTGCAAGAGCATTCTCACGCGCTCCTGAAAGCACCTGCAATGACAGAGCTACATGCAGGATGCTACAAAAATTAACTATTTCGATGGTCAAATTTTCGAGCTGCTGAGACCTCTGCACAGGTCCGCTTGAGCTCTCTAGAGCAGCTAAGACCTCTGCACAAGCTCTGTGGGAGATTTAGTGCCATATTCTCACACCAGTGGTTATTATGGTTCCATAACCACAAGGCATTGCATCAATCATATTGGTCTGTTACAGTCACAAGATTTGCTGCATTATAATATGGCATGTATTATCTAAATCTTGCTATATATATACATACGGAGATACAGAGATAACGGAGATGGACTCAGCGACAGGCAGTATATAGTAGGAAGACCCTGGGGTAGATAGACATCATCTCAATATACGAAATTCAGGGTGATTCTTTCCCAGCTCTTGATATCATGCACTCTTGGCGAGCTTTCGGACATCGAAGCAATTTGTGTTGTACAACATGGCCGGGTATCCCTTCATATGCATTCACCCTCTTCCTACTATCCTCATGATAGATGCGCTCTGTCTCACTTATTCCCTTCGGATATGATGTGAGGTGCAGCGGAGTGTTGACGATGCGCTGTCTGCCTTCTAGCTCCACCGTTTCGCCGAGCCGTAATCCAGTGAACTTAGAGATGCACTCCATGGCCGTATTTGAGGGATTCTGGAGATATACTTGGAGGCTGTAATCGAGAGAGTTTGGTGATGCACTCCAACCCGTGATCTTGCGAACTTGCAGAACTTAATCGTCAGAATTTAGAGATACACTGTAAAAACTCCGAGATTGTGATCGAGTGATTGGGTAGATCCTCTAGGTTGCCATGATCTTTTGAACTTGGAAGCTGTATATGTGCGACATTGGGGATAAACTTGGAGGCAGTGATCGGGCGAGTGTAGAGACCGTGATTCAGCAAGTTTAGAGATACAATTCAAGGCTGTGATCGAGCAAAGCTGGAGATGCACTTCAAGGCCTTGATCGAGCGAGTTGGAGATGGACTTGAAGGCCGTGAGTGAGCACCTGTGGAAATGTACTTGGAGGCCGATATGTTGCGATCTGGGAGGTGGTAATCGTGCGAGTTCAGAGATACACTTGGTGGCTGTGATTGACCGGGTGTGGGGATGCACTTGGAGGCCATGATCGAGCGAGATTGAAAGTGTACAAGGAGGGGGTCGATCTGGAGGCTGTAGATCGGGAGGGAGGGAGGCGGCACAGAAGTTGAAACACCATTCATTGGTTAACTCGTAAGTGGGTGAATGTGGAGAATTGAGTACAACATGGTTCGCCGAGAGATGAGAGACTGGCTGGGAGTGGGGGATATTTGATCTTCGGATGAAGCGGTATGCGGTGTATGTAGTACTTAGTGTATGCTGTACTCGGTGTATGCTGTACTCGGTGTATGCTGTACTCGGTGTATGCTGTACTCGGTGTATGCTGTACTCGGTGTATGCTGTACTCGGTGTATGCTGTACCTGGTGTATTCTGTACTTGGTGTTAACTATTGATCCGGGCATGGAGAGATAGAGAGCAATGACTTAACCTCGTGTTCGTAGGTGATGGTAGAGATAAGGACCACACAGAGAGAGATGAGAGTGTATGGGGGAAATCATCATGAGAAACTGGGACTTGAGAGAATTTCCAGTGTGAGTCAATCTACCATCCCCAAAACAGCAGGTATGAGTCCTGATCCGGCATGTATTTACACCGATCTGAGGACTTCGAAACCCAATCAGGCAAGTCAAACCCCTGATTTCTCATATTCGCTCGTATCCTCCACATCGTTCTGATCCTCAGCCCCCATCTCTCTCTTCGTCGTCCACAACTCTACCATCATCGTAGAACACAAAGTTACGTCATTCCTCTCTATCTCTCCATGTCATGATCATGAATTGTCACCAAGTACACCATATACCGAGTACAGCATTCACTCAAGATTGTTTGTCTTCCATTCATTCTGATGATTGCGAGTTGACTCCTGAATGGATCTGTAGTATCCAGCGTGCCTCCCTACACGGTCGACTGCCATCAGCCAGCTCTCCATGAGCACTCCTAGGAAATGTGACTTTGTCACATTCCCATGGTTGCGACTTGACTACCCGATGGAAAGAGTCCCAGCGCCCGGTGGGCTGTCCATCGACTGCCGCCCAGTACTGGTCCAAACTTGCTCTATTACGGCCTCCAAGTGCATGTCCAAACTTGCTCAATTACACCCTCCAAGTGCATCTCCAAACTAGCTCGGTCACTGCCTCCAAGTGAATCTCCAAACTTGCTCGCGCAGAGCCTCCAGGTGTATCTCCAACCTCGCTTGATTACGGCCTCGAAGTTCACAAGATCATGGACTCCAACTGTATCTACACACTCGCTCAATCACGATCCCGCAGTGCATCTCTACATTCAATCGATCACATCCTCCAAGTGTATCTCTGAATACACTTGAGTGCCGCCTCCAAGTTCATCTTCAAACTCACTCGATCACGGCCTCGGGGTGTATCTCTGTGTTCACCTCATCCTGATTTCCAGGCCCACCTCAAATTGCTCTTTGCCAGTCCAGATATACCGTCTGTAGATGGGTAGCTAAATAGATACATAGATACATACCGGAGAATACACACTGAATACGTGAGTTTCAAGAATCACTGAACGATATGTAGTTGGTATGATTTCCAGGCACACCAGCAGCGTTGTCAAAGATGATGTAGTTTTTCCTAGACTGCTCTACTGTGATTCAGGTTGCGGCCAGACTTGTCCCCGACCCTCCCAGGTGCTCCCAGGCTTTTGGCCGGCACCCCCAGGCTTGTCGCCAGTGTTCCCAGTTAGTGTTAGCAACGGGTCCGGGTGACCCGCCAGCGGTCCGGGTTGTGACGAGCAGTTCAGTCTGTTTCGGTTCCAAACCTGGACCAAAACTCCAACCGCAGATGACTTGGAAGGTCGTCACCCTGACATGATGTAGAACCGTGGGCATTCGGCAGGATTCGAACCAGACCGCGGTTCCAACTTTCCGCTTCCTGCAGCTTTGGCTCCAATTAAGCATTTGAGTTCTGATTATATCGTGACATGATCAATACTGAGATTTTGCATTTCAGGCGCTGTTGCACTGTCCGCGTAAAGCTTTGGGATCCGCCTGAGTTTCGTTGAGTGGCTGTGAAATATGGGCCAATACGGATCACAATTCACGGGATGTCGATGGCGATCCAGTGAATATTCGTTGTATCCCTTATCTGAGCGCGGGAGGGGAAAGCGCGTCCAAAACTGCACAATCTACATATTGATCATTCCACAATACGATCAGAACTCAAATTCTCAATTTGTGCGATAATCTGTGCTTGCAATGCCCGGGATTTCAGGTGGGACCAGGCCCAAATTCAACGGTCTGGGGTTTTGATGTGGGAAAACTGTTGGACCGGTTCGGTTCTGGTTCCAACCCTAACACTGAACCGTTGCTAGCACTGCTCCCAGTTCATCTGAAGGCCGGCAAGAACGCCCTCCGAGGGTCCGATACACTACTGAAATCGACACATCTAAGTTTACACTCCACATCCTCACAGACACTCCTGGCGGTTTCCAGCGACCAAAATACACTGTGCTGATGTGAGACCCCACAACCACCATGATGGAAAGTATCCAGATGGTATGATCAAATACTTCTGAGCATTACTCCACAACCGGCTAGAAGCGACGCACCTCGTTGTCAATATTCAGCTTCACGCAGGAATCATCCACCCAGAGTTGTTGTACCTCGACGTATATAGCGGTCGAATAACCGCACGCAATCAAGGTCTGTATTCACGGTGGTATTTAGATTCTTGTTTGAGTTTGGATGGTGAACTAATATTTCAGATGTGTCGATGTACCAGAATCCAGAGCTGGTGCAGAGGGGATTGACGGAATGCCTGGGTGTTGGGAAAACAATGCCAAGGGAGGTAGTATGGCGTGCTGAATCGGCGTCTGCCCAGGCAACTGCAACTACTATTGGAAATCAAACTCCTAAACGAGGATGGAGCTTTCGTTCAATACTGGTTATCCTTCATACTCACCACAATACCTGAAAATTCAGGTTAATTGGATCCTGTTTCAAGATTCATAAAAGTGAGAAATGCACGGGAATCTGGTGTTTTGCTTGATTTCAGTGTGGGACGCATTGTCGGCTGCGCACATGAAATTCCTGAGACAGCAACTAGTAGTACGACAGGAGACGGACTGAATGATAGAATGATTGTCAATAGCCACATAGATCTGGCAAGATGGAATGATGTGTATTGTTAGTAAAAACAAAATGCATTTTGGGTGCTGGTAGAAGGAACATGAGGAGAGATTTTCCCATTCTCACCAATCGCATTGCAATTCCGATGGAATCCCATACCCCATGATCCCATTCCGCTGTATAGTCACAGTTGGCCACAACGCCAGATTCATAGTTTGAACTAGAAGACTTACAGAACTGGAAGAAATGGTGAAACAGTGATCGGAGGGCGACATGCAATGCGAGGGTTTGCAGGGATGCCGGGAGTGCAGTGATCCCCAACCAGTGTATCTCTGACGGCTCTGACAGAGAGTGTCCACTCCTATGGAGCCATTCCGCCTGGACCGATTTTATGTTTTGCTGACGAAGGTTGAATACAAGGTGGGGTACAATCGATTGGATAATGGTACTAACAATGTCGCTCTCGTTCGGACAATGGCTAAACATTGTCATAAGCTTCGCTATGCTATGGAATCTGATTACAGCCAACTGAGATTTGTTGGCCATCATATCAGCCTCAGTGTGAAATCATTTTGGTTTGCTAATGAGCACAGGAGACTTACCCAGGAAACAATTGTCATCACTCAGGATACAATGCAGGAATGGAACATCATGGGGACATGGGGGGCAAGCCAAACAACATTTCAGTCTATGATGGAACATGTCCCCAATCGCAACAGGAATTGGAACGACCTGGAGCTACTAATACTCGGCATTATACATTGCAACAGGATGGAATTCTGGAAATGCCATGATATGGAGTCTGCTGCATTGCTGCAATGCGGTTGATATTTTGTCATCCCATGATATGGATGTAGCTTCTGAACAACTGTATCCTAATTATTTAACCCAACTGCGATATTGCAATGACAATACTAGAACCAATTCAAAAGGCAACACTATGCATAGAGTCTGGCACTGTCTTTCTTCATCAGATGATCATTGAATTTGATTTTCTAATCAGAGTAGACTCCACTTACATTGAAACAAATGGTGAATCTGCAGTGACACAAATTGCACTTGCTGCGCATGCAGCCTGAGTGACCCTGGACAATCACTCTCGGATGTATCAAAGATTCCTCATATATTTGGCTGTTATTGCTCCACATCCAACATTCACATGGGAATACTTTGAACAGACAGCTGAAACTGGTGATCTGACTGAAGAGGATCTCCGTTTGGCAAGAACTGCAGACCTGCAGTTGTGGCTTGAGTAATAAAAGTGCTCACCCACAGGTCCCGGTGGTGGTGGCCATCAGTCAGTTCGCAGTGATTCAAATGATACTTGGCAGGAATTACACCCATTGCATGCAATGAGTATGTTATCACCGCGTGGTCTGTGCCAATGTCTATCTCTGATTGATTCAGAACATGAAATTGACCACAGTGAGGCAACACCCGCTGAATGATCAACTGTAGAGAGATGGAATTCGTCGCAGAATCAACACCTGACATACCAGGACATTGCAAGCATGGAACTCAACATCTATTCAATCCCGGCTATGTCAGCTCATGTTGAGAGACTCTATGGAAGCTGCAAGCAATTTTGTCTAATTACTGAAATCATGTGCACATAGCTGGACTACAAACTGTTGAATGCTTGCACTCAGGGGTAAAGATCACGGTGCTTGATAGTTCGATGGAACAGATTGATGAATCAAATGCTTTTCGAATGATGGGATTTGGTCATCAGAGTGCAATCACATTTGGATTAAACCCTGCATCAGGACCGGGCTTTGCAAAATTCATATATAACAAATAGTAGATGTGACGTGGAATTGTAAAACAGTTCACGAATCATTCGTAACCGGTCCCCTTGCACTCCCCATTCTGGAACTCAGGTTGGGACCTGTTCACTGTCTGATCTGTACCATTTAAATCTGTTCACTGCGTGAAGTGGCACCAGTTCAAACCATTGACAAGATTGCAATGTATACAACACCAGGAGTCGCAAGTAGCAAAGGGGAGATATTGTGTGGGTCTGCAGATGTAACTCTGGGAGGCCTCTCTGCATTCTATTCCGGACTTTAAATGATAACCAATTACAAAAGTAAAGTTGCATATGTATATCTTATTGTGACGGACCTGCTGAGAAGGCTGAATGATTCAGTCCAAGTGTAAGATAAGAAGTAGCCTATACAGGAGCAGCCAGAACTAACCCAAAGCCTCGTGCTGACGGCCTCTGCAAAGACACAGTCTGACACATAAATGTAGAAACCTTGATCTACACTTTTTGTGACTGCTTCAGACAAATAGTCATATCGTCTCAAACTCACATGTATGCCAGAGCCATGTTGCGAGTTATCCTGCATTGTAAGCCTCATTAGGATTGTATCATGTGTAGTTGGTGGATGAAAATATGCCTTAGAAGGGCAACGCACAGCAGTGCAGAGTGGGAGCTATCCGTGGAGAGTGGCTCATATCAGTGCCATTGTGCATTGCATTGGACTGTGATATGAAGATTCATATAACCATGAATCTGAAAGATGCGCTGGTGTATTGATTGGACCACAGATTCACCAAAAGTGTCAATCGAATATTGAATGTACTAAGCACTCACCATGACACTCACATCAGATCATCAGGACTTCAACACTTCTGCACTATGCGCAGTCGTCTGTGAAGTATTGGCATTTGAAAGAGAAATGTGCCGGTGTTTATTGAACTGGATTGTACTGGAGTTCGCAGATTGACTTATACCAGCCTTGACAGCCTTTACATTATCTCTTTGAACCAATGCTGTACATACAATTGTTAGGAGTAACCATGCAAACCAACTTGGACTCATGCCCTGGCCCCAGAGCCATGCAACACCTGGTTGACTAAATGTATGAGACACCTGACCATGAGTGTGCTGTGTTTGAGACAGCCATGTTTCTGGTGTAGTACCTGTGTGCAGAGAATTCATTTGGCTGATAGAAAACTCCGAGTGTGTTGAAGCTTTAACTTATCGAACGCTGGGAGTGTGATAAAGCATTGATCGTGTTATTGATTCATCCCACGTAGTTGCTTATATAATTCTGGTTCTATAATCTTCACTATCATCGCAATCAATAATGTTACTATCAACATCGACACAACAACCATCAAGGCTATGGCCATCATGCAAATTGCTGTAATCACTCTCGTTATCATAATAAGCACTATCATCAACATTATTATTACTACCATTCATTATATCACCCTTGCTGCCATCACTATCACCATTATCAGCATCATTGCCATTGCCATCATCATCATTGCCGTCATCACAATGGCCATCATCATTACACCAGCATGATGAATTTCAGTCACTGGAGGCATCCAGGAGTGTCTGAGATGATCGGGAGTGTAAACTTTGATGCATCAATTGCAGGAGAGTATCAGCCATTAGGAGGTCATTCCATCCTGGCTGCACAGTGACTGGGTTCTCCAATGACTGGTACATGAGCACCTATAGCCCAATGACGATAAGTTTGGGAACACCTCAGAGCGCTACAGGGATAGTTGTTTGTACCTGGAGGTCATGTGGGTGTGCTCGCAACAGGCCTGCGAGTGCTGACGACATGCCGAGGAGCATCTTCGGCTGCCAGTGACAATGCTGGATGCGCCAACAAGGAGGCTGGGAGTACCTGGCAGTGCTGGCGACATCTGCAGGACCACCTAGTATCATGGGAGAGCTGTCTGGAATGAACGGCATTCTCTTGGGGAATGCTGCAGGAGCAGTACCAAACGGTAGCCACTGCTGATCATCGAAGATGTATTGAAGCTGAAGTATGCCGTTTGTATTCTCATCTGTGTATCTATTTATCTATGTATCTATGTATCTGTATAGCAACCCATCTACACAAGGTATATCTGGAAAGGCTGGGGGCACTGGTTCAGAGAGAGTTGATGTGCGCCGGAAGATAACGATCAAGTATATGCAGAGCGGCCCTTGGAGGGCATGACTGAGTCAGTGTGGAGATGCACGTGGAGGCAATGATTGCGTGAACTCGGTCGATGAGATTGAACCAGACTGGAGATGCATTTGGGAAGCAACGATTGTGCGTATATGGAGCCTGTCATGGAGCAAGTTCGCAGCCTGTGAACAGGTGAATATAGTAAACGACTCACAGAAAGTAATTGACCATGGGTGGACAGGTACTAGGAGAGAGTGATCGAGCGAGATTTGAAAAGTACTTGGTGGTGGTTCATGAATTGTACGCCAGGTGCTGAGACATAGAATATCAGTCATTTCACTTGCAACTGTGGGAATATGACATGGGGACATTATCGTTTGGCTTTTATGGTGAAGTGGCAGATGGAAGTCCACCAAATATGAATAGTGTAAGCACCGGGTCCAGGTTACCAGCCAGCAGACAGGGATCAGATCATACGAAAGGATCAGTTCGGTTTCGAACCTGTCACTGATTCCAACCTGCCGCTGCGTTGGGGGCCACACCTGGACAAGTACCGGTCAACCCACGTGTTTTTGCATGTTCTGTAAGACCCATCAGTTCTAACCTCCAATTCTGCATTTTGGGTTTCACAATTTATTGTGCCATTCTGATATGCTACAGCTAATTGCCAAATATTGACTGTGGTAGTGTCACTGTAGGATATGGATGTATGGGCTGTCGTCATGATCAAAGCAAGCAGAGATTTGCTCCCTGCCCTATCTTGAGAATGAGCGTCAACACTGTGTAAACCATTGTTGGCCTGGCATAGTGTTACCAACGGTTCCGGACCGTCACTTCGGGTCCGGATCCCGGTCCAAACCAAACCGTTGCCAAATTGGTGGTCCGTGTCGTGAATGAACCCGAACTGCCCACTCGGGTACGGTTCCATGGTAAACTCCCAACCAGTCTGAATTGGGCGGGTTTTAAGCGGGTCGCCCAGCGGGTCCATCTATAGATTCATATAAGGCTCTTGTATTTGCAGAGTGTTAATAGTATCTTATCAGAATCGCGTTTTCAGCATCCAATCATGTGCTTTTGCTTGTTGAGCAGTTTGCAATATCGATTAATTTGGTATCTGTGTTTCACCCTCCATACATGGTATTTTTGTCTAGCAAGGCGGTGAATAATACAGTTATGCATGCGAAGATCCGCGCGATGCCTTGATTACGAAATATGCAAGTCCTAAAACTGTTGATGCTCCATTGACGCTCATTTCCAGGATCCCGCAGGGAGCATGTCGCTGTTGTTTTTGCCAGGAACGGCTGCCAATATCTCATTAACGGATGTCTGTAACCAATCGGAACATAACCTACCTATGATCCAAAGCCAATACTCGTTGACCCTCTGTTGACGCTCCTGTTAAGCACGGGGTGGTGACCGTATTGCTATCTCTTTTGCCAATGATAGCTGCCAATACGTCCTTGATGGATAAAAACAACCCAGTCACTCGTGAATTACCGTACTTACAATCCCACAAATCGTCGACGCTCAGTGGACGCTTATGCTAAGAATGGGGCGGTGACCGTTTCGCTATCTCTTTGGCGAATAAACGCTGCCAATACGTCCGTTATGCATAAAAATGAACCTGTTACTGGTGAACTAGCGTACTTACAAGACCACAAATCGTTGACGCTCTGTTGACGCTCATGCTATGAATGGAGTGGTGACCATGTTGCTATCTCTTCTGCCACCAAAAGCTGCTAATACATCCGTTATGCATAAAAACGACCAAGTCACTGGTGAATTACCGTATTTACAAGACCCTAAATTGTTGACGCTCCGTTGACGCTCATGTTGATACATTGTCCATTCAACATCTGCTGCCATTGATAATTGTTTTCATCCTGATTTGACTATATCAGTCGTCTTTCCACACGATTGAGACTTGGCCCTGTGGCAACGCCGAGCAGCATAATAATCGTGCACTGTTCACCCTCACACGACTCAAAATGAGGTATCATGCCAAAAGCTTCATTGCGCCTGCTATACATCTATTTATGAACCGGTATTCACAGGCAACTCGTTACCATTCGGCCATATTATATCTTCAACTGAAACTCTCGGTCAAGCTACATAAAGCTGGTGAACCACTGACGCATTCTGTCCTACCTATTCTTCCCTCCTTTATTTCTCCGCCTTTCTACTGCATTGCCCATCCCCAACACCGTTTCAGCCTGTCTCTGTGACTTCCGTGTTGGCTGAACCAATCCGGGCACGTTTCGCGTGGCGCTCAAATCCTGCTGCAAGGGGCATTCCGGATCCTCCATGCCAGTGTTCAGTTCTATATCGGATTCCTCATCCGCTGCCCAATCTTCTTCGCTGTCATTTGGATTATCCAAGTCGCCGTTCCACTTGAGCAAATCATCGGTGTCCGAAATGTTTTCACGTGAACTGTCCTCGTCATTTTCGACTGGATGATGGTTGATTCTCCGGATTCGGCGGACATTCAAGATTTGAGTTCCCCCTCCAGGGAGGTCCTTTGCAGACAAAGCTGGTGGCAAAGATGATCTTTCTGACAATTTGAATGCAGCCGCACCATGATGTTGAAAGACTGACCAGGATGCATTAACGATCTCTTCCGTGTCCGAAAGGTATCGTACACCGGTCATCTGCTTGTTTTGAGTGCGAGATTCCTTCTGGGTAGCACGTAGGTTTGGGCTGCCCTGCCACATCTCCAAACAGTCGTGAACCTTGTCCATTCTGTGCAATTTCCTTTCCTCCCCCTCTGTCTTCATTTCCGAGTCGTTTTCTGTGTTTGTAGTATCCAATTCTGGGTCAGTGCCTGCCAAATCCCATTACTGGCTCGAGCGATCTGCCTGACCAAGACTTCTTCGCGAAGGGTCTCGCCTCTGGTTTTTGACTGCCTCCAGCCAATCTCATCTCGGCCAAGGGAAAAACTGGCCTTCACTCCGACACCTTGGGTTATGATGGAGAATATGTCGCGCGCCACATTGGAGAGATCAGCCTAGTTTGAGTGCGTTTCCTCCTGTTGGCGCCACCAATCAGTTGTGTCTGGTAACCAAAATGTCCTCCTAATCTCCATTGGGTCGGAGTGGTAATCATTGAGATTTGGATTAATTTGTCCTCTGTTCTTCGGTGTTTCAGGTGCCGAATTCAAATGGACCCTGGCGCCGGTCGAAATGCGGGCTCCATGATAGCTTCATCCCGGTGTCGTCTCAGCCACATTGTTAGGCGTTGAGTATTCCTCATCATTGGTTGACGAATCATATGGATCAAAGAATGATTGATAGGAGCCTGAAGCCGTTGCAGAGGAGACAAGATTGCTGCTCAGTATAGTTTCGAGTTTATTCACCGTCACACGTCGATGTTTGGCACAGAATCCATTCTCCACATACTTCAGAAGGGCCTCTGGGTATTGTGTCATGTAGGATGTCTCGTCCTCAAGATTAATATCCATTCCCTTCTCCCACTTTCTATATGATTGCAACTTCTGGAAATGATCGAGGAGGAGTGCCAAAATGACCAGCATGCCCGTCGATGGTGTCACTTCAGCGTAGTATTGGGAAAGCTTCTGTCGAGCTAACTTCACTGCGAAGAACAAGTCTTCCTCCCATGGAGTCTTGTTCTTAGCCAAAGCTCACATCACGCTATCCATGTGATCGAACATGTCATTGTACACAGTGATAACCTGATGCAATCTGACTGTATGCCTCTTCGGCATCGAAAGGGTCCAATATCGAAATGGCATCAATACTTCCATGACATACTTGACAATGGTCCATCCATGCTGAGTTGTGAATAGTGGCAGAAATTCAGCTTGATTTGGGTTTTGAAGCCACTCATGTGTGAATTCCCGTAATCGGTAGGTGCCCTCTACCAACTCCAGAGTAGAGTTCCAACGTGTCTTCGCATCCATAACCGGAAGTACTGCAATGCAGACTTTGGGTTTTTGACAGTCAATGAACTTGTTTCAGCGACCAGGTGTCAGCATAATCAATACAGCAAGCATTCTCTGCTATATCAAGGTCTGTTTCAGGACTTTCAAAATCTCATGAAATACGTATTTTCTGAATTATCTTTGCTAAACCTGGTCTCATGGCCGACACCTTGTTGATTCTAGCATTGGCCGCTTTCCGAAGTCTTTGACCGTTCCCAATGTCTATGCTATCATTTTCTCCAAATTGCTGATCGCGCCGATGGGTGTCCCAAGACTTGCTGCGGCCTTTTACACTGAGACTGCTAATGAATGCACCCAAAGCCAGCTATATGACGTGTGCCATGCATGGTATGTGGTATCTCAATGCTGGCCACTCGATTCCGGAGGCCTCAAGTGTTGATTGCCGCTCGAGGGTCATTGAGTAGTTCCTGGAAGCCTAATCGGCTGTATTAACAAGCAAACGGCCGTCTGTAAGCTCGAAACGATCAAGCCCGTCCTTTCAATGTATGGTAAGCTTTGCTCCAGTATGTTGGCCCTTGACCTATCGTCTTTAATTAGCTTTCGAAACGGGAACAGAACAGGCGATCAACCACTTCGAAAGTGAGTTGAACTTCACACAATGCCCAATTTCGATCCATATAGTATGAAATGACCCACTTTATGGCCAGTTTGTTCGTTGTAGTCCATCCATCCAAAGATATACTAACTTGATTTCGTAACGGCAATTGCATCTTAATTGCATCCACAGTCAGTGCATATTCCCTCCGGCAAATGTTACAAAGGGTCGTAGCAGACGGTAGAATTAGGTCGTCGCGTAATGCCTTATAAGACCGTCGTAGCTCAAGATTTGATATAGTGTTCCATAGAACGTGTGCCGAAACGAATCCTAACATGAGGTAGCCATTCCACGAGTCTTGATGAAATTCAGAGGTTGGAAAGTCCTTAGCTGCCAGTTTGAGACCTTTTGTCTGTCATTTCGATCGATATGGATTAAACTGGATATCAAATCCGATCTTCTTCTGCAAACTTACTATTGTGATTTCTCGACTTCCTTGCCTCTTCAGGATGGCGAAAGCAGTTTCATCCAGTGTCGAACTAGTCAATTCAGTGACTTTTGACTCTGTCAATTCGTTTAACTTTGCGATGTGACCTTTTGCCAGCAAGTGTTTCCCCGTTGAACTGGTCCCATGTTTTGATGGATGGCGAAGAACTTGATGACAAACGATACAAATGATGCCAGGGCGGCCGGTCTCTTCAAATTCGGAGTGTGAATTGAATCTCCACGACGGCGCATGTCTCGAATCATTCCAAGCAATAGGCCGCTTCGAGCCTTCATTCATTGAAGCCCACCACGCATCGAAAATGATTTGCAATGTAAGGTCGCTCAAATCGCGAATAAAGACATGTCCATTGTTGGAAGAGATCATATCCTCGAGGAATGAGGTGTTTAAAGATTTTGCATCCGACCTGGCGGTAGACATTAGGATACAGTGTATTCCGACCCGATAGACTGCCGAAAATAACCATACAGTAAAGCAGATTCCGGGTGCTTAAATATTGAATCTACAGCTACAAGGAAGATAATCAGATCAGTGAGACATTGCATGCCTATTTGTGAAGTTGAATCCAACAACAGAGTGCAATGACTGACGATGTAAAACTCCATTTAGGAACAGAATAATGCAGTTTCTTGCTGTGTAGCGTTCGGAGCCTTGACGTACCGTGGGCACTGAATTGTAGGAAGTGGAAGCGATATGGTCACTTGCATTTTTGCCAATAATGGCTGCCGATAGGTGTATTGTGGTTTATCAGCGTTCCATTCCAGTTGGATTATCCAAGATGCCAGCGCACAAATCGTTGACGCTCCGTTGACCCTTATTTTGTGACATGGTTACGATCTTTTCATAAGGATATTTGCCTAGAAAGGAGGCTAATAGCACAATCATACATCATTGTGGTCGCAGAACCCCTTGATTTTCCAAGATGCAAGGCCTAAAATTGTTGATGCTCCATTTACGCTCATTTTTAGGGCATAGTGACGACGACGACGAAAGCATTTTTGCCTAGAAAGACGGCCGATAGTTCGATTATGTGTCAATGTCGCCGCACTGCCCACGGATTTGCCAAGATGCATGGCGAAAAGTCGTTGACGCTCCGTTGACTCTCATTTATGGGGCATAGTTTCGATCATCTAGCAACCGTTTTTGCCTGGAAAGGCAGCCGATAATCATATCATGGCTTAATGTTGCCGCACAGCCCTGGGATGTTCCATGATACAAGGCCAAAAGTCGTTGACACTCCGTTGACGATCGGTTTTGGGACATAGTCACGATGTCGTAGCAACCGTTTTTGCCGATAAAGGACACCGATAATTTGCTTATGGCTAAATGTTGCCACACAGCTGTAGCATCGTGCATGACTCAAGGCCAAAAGTCGTTGACACTCCGTTGACGCTCATTTTCAGGACCTAGTTGTGATGTTGTTGCAAGAGGTTTGGCTTAGAAAGGCGGCCACTAGTGCGATTATGGGGTGACATCACCGCAAAGCGTATGCATTTTCCACGATGCAAGGCCAACAGTCGTTGACGCTCTGTCGACGCACATTTTCACGACATAGTAGAATTGTTGCCACCACCATTGTTCCATAGAATGGCGGCCAATAGTTCGATTATGACATACTGTAACTGCACAGCCTACTGGATGTTTCATGACGCATTGCCAAAAATCGTTGACGCTGCGTTGACGCTCATTTCTAGGATGTGGCAATTAGCGTCTCATTTACCATTTTCGAAATAACGCCGACCTATAGATCCGCATTGGCAGGATGTGACAATTCAGCCTATTGATTGCTGAATGTGTAAGACTCAAAATCATTCACACTCTGTTGGCGCTCACATTGATCACATCGAAACAGCCTTTGTACACTCAATAATTGAATGTAACCAATCATATACTCAACATTGACCTCCATATTGCGTTTGTATGTAATATCCTTTGCATCCAGGAGTTTTGTAAACACTCAATTTCTGATCAACTGCAATCTACGCTATCTGAGTGAGAAATGACCTGGCCATATCTCATTCCTGCGCTTTCGGCCGCCAAATGATGGCATGTAGATCATTTCACTAGTTTTTGGTAAATATAGCTCCACTTCCTCACCATTCCCTATACAGCTTCTTCTCCTCGATCTCCAATACGTACCACAAGCAATGTCTAATATCTCAACCATGTGCACCAGGTCTGTGCGTAGAGTTATGCAGTTGGATACATGGATGAATTCCGCATGACGGTTGTCATTCAAATCGATTCCTCATGCTCAATGACCTCTCTCTCAATGACACGTATGATATCACTCACTTAAATTTTGATAGCACATTTCGTCACTAATATTGCTTTTGCATTGTCACTTGACAGTCACTTGCAGAAAGAAACCGCACATTCTGGCCGTCTTACAGTGCGATTTGGATTCTAGAACTATCACATGGTCCATTCGACCCTTGCACATTCACATACGAATTATCATATCTCACAATCCGGTCACTGAAATCAAGAAAAAGCTGACACTTAGCGAAATTGGTAAACAACTTGCATTTCTCCGCGATCGGACGTCAAAAATTACAGTTTGCATATCTATTCTTCCTCAGAACCTGGAGCCGTCACCATCTCTTCGTCGGAATCAGATATCTATACGGTAATTCGCTTGAGGCTATATGCAGGGGCAGATGATGAGTGGTTCAACAGAGATTACTGGTTCAACTGGCTTCGCTTGGAGCAACATTGACGAATTGGGCTCCACTGCGGGCTCACCCCTTGGTATGCTCGATTTTGCCCGCGGCTTCACCGAACCTAGCCTGATATGACTACTACCTTGTCGAGAAGTCCCTTGCGGCCTTTGTGATAATCCTGAGACAATGTCGAGACTCTCCACAAGCCCTTCAAATGTTGACTGTGGAGTTGCCGGAGTATCATCATTGGTATGCGGCTGAATGACTGCCGGAACCGTTAATTTGAAGGAGCCGTACTTCTTATCTTGTTCACGGAAGTTGTCGTCTGCATCCTGCCATCCCGGTTGAGACACTTTGTCGAGGTTCATCTGCTTCTGCCGAAACATCTCCATGCCCTGCTGTACTGTTTTGGGGATTGTGCCCATCACCCAGCTGGGTTCGTCATCTTCGCTCAGCTTGCCCTGCTCAGTTTGGTTTTCATCCAAATCTTCCCCATCCTGCGCATAATCGGAACTTGCAAGATCACTCGGACTGTCACCGATAGTAACCAGGATTTCCTCAAATGTCTCTTCGGGCTTCATCGGCATCGATCGCGCGATTTCAGCATGCGTCATATCGTCCTGATCTTGCTGAACCACTGCCTGTGCATCCTCAACTCCTTTTCTTGCCCCAGATGTTTCTCTCTCGACATAATCCTCAATCCATTTCTCTATCTCTTCATTACTTAAGAAGTGCATTTCTTGTCGTTTCTCCGCCCCACGCTTCTTTTTGGATCTCAAGCTGCCCAATGCCCCAAGTGCTCGCAGTCTCTCTGCTTCCAAGCCGCTCATACCTTCATTCGCATGATGACGTCGTTGAGCTGACGACTTTGTCCAATCACCGTACCTGCCCACCGGGAGTGGCGAATACATCTTTTTCGGAGCATTGACCATTGTAGTTTGCGTGGACTTTGTTGTTGGGTGAGATGTTGGATGTTGCAAGTTATGGACAATATGGAGGCAAGCTGCGTCTTCTATGTCAAGGTTGGTACGTTGATTCATCTTGAACAAAGCAAAGTCTCACTCTTGACTGTCAATAAATCATGAATAGTTACGCTAACCTTACAACATGACATGATTGTTAGCGTCCTTCTCATGTACTATCCCGGGGATCAATTAGGACAAACATCAACAGACGTCCTTTCCCTCGAACAACATCCTATTGATATCTAGTGATTAGGCGATTCCGGCGGCCGTAAACCGCAGTTCATCCCTGTTACCAAACAAACAAAATCAGACCAACTGTTTGCAAATTGCAAGGCGGTGGGAAACCCCCACCACTTGCAGCCAAACTCAGTAGGATTGATCTTGAGCATAACGATCATGTTGGCTGCTACTTATTTCATTCTGGCAAGAAGTTGACTATATAGTCCTCAGGGCTTCCTACTTCCTCTTGTTATCATCTTCCTCTTCTATTCCACACCAGCACATCATGGATACACAACCACCTCCGTCAGGTGAGCGCGGATCGAATACCGGCCGATTGCCAGGCGCTAACTCAAATACGGACATTCTTCGAACACAACAAGAGCGCAGACAGAAGTTAGTTCACCGCGACGCTGATAATGCAGCCACCAAAGAAATTACCCAGGCTGCCCATTTAGAAATCGTCCGCAAGACTGGAAGCCGCAAAAATAAGAAGCAACATGCAGTTGGATGTGAGGATATCCATATCGAGGTGAAGGGCGGTCAATAAACTGTATAATGTACAGCGGGTGTCCATAGAGGGCTACGTAACAAATTTATCGCTGCCGGTAGTGGAAAAGCTCCATGGTCGACAAAGGCTTTTGTCCGCACAGTCCGCGAAATCGAACATGATGATGTTGCCAGCTTTGGGATTTTTTCAAAAAAATTTCCTGACAAGCATCCCCGTGAGTGGAAGAAGCAGGCGTTAATCACCATAGAGGAGGCTATGGAACCGTACATGGGAGAGGTAACAGCCGAATTTCATTGTTAGAAGACCCAACGAATGTCTTGTGGGTTTTCAACATGTCTGCAACTATGGCAAGGCAAGGAGGTCGGGTACAGCTGGAACAGTCCGACATGCGCCTGGCGTTGAATATGGGCAAAATGGCCAAAGACGGCTTTTCGCGCGCCGCATTCAAGGAAACTAAATTCCTCATTAAGAAACCACGCGCCGAGGTCCGAGAAGAGAAGAAGCGGGGAGTTGAGTTCCTGGGCACAAAAAGCTGAAGGCTGTGATACAATGACACCTAGCAATGCTTGGTTGAAACCCAACTGCCGGCTGCGTTCCTCGCCGAAATGGCACCGCAATGAATCCGCTGACACGCTGGAGACGCAAAGGAACAGGTGCACCTCCACCCGACCGACGCAGACAGCGGACTCCAGAGCCGAGTCCACTGCTGCCCGGCACGCAACCGGCCCCAACCGGTAACACGTCCGGAGTTCACCCTTCTGAAATCGTCAATTTGCCGGCCGGACATGACCATTCGCATACAGCTCTTCCGTGTATGGAATGTTCCGATGATGAGGATACCGAGCACGATACCGATTTTGATCCAGATATGCTGACTGATGAAGGTTAATACACTCTCTGTGGTGTGGTACTGTAGCTAACATTCATTTTGTAGACAAGAGAAGCGGATTGAGTGATCCTTCAACTGGTGACGAGCATTGAGCGAAAGACACGGGACTTTGGAGATTATTATTATATCTATCTATGTATTATTAAAGAACAATGTAGTGATCAAGAAGAAAGTAAATAAAAACACCAGAAAGGCAGCCAAAACAATGTGAATGATAGACTGGGCGAAGGTATATGATTGCACATCGTGGATACAGCCATGGCGAAATGAGCGTCCACGGAGCATCAACAATGTTTGGTCATGCGTCCTGGGAAATCACACCTCCGATATGTTGTAGTCAGTCATAAAGGCATTATTGGCTGCCTTTTAGGTGAAACAGATTGCAATACCCTCCCTGCCACATCATGAAAATGAGCGTCAATGGAGCATCAACGAGTTTTGGTTATGCCTTCTGGGAAATCACGGCTCCAATAGGTTGTAGTCAGTCATAAAGGCATTATTGGCTGCGTTTATAGCCAAAACAGATTGCAATACCCTCCCTGCCTGATCATGAAAATGAGCGACAACGGAGCGTCAATGATTTCTGGTCATGCGTCCTGGGAAATCACGCCTCTGATAGGTTGTAGTCAGTCATAAAGGCATTATCAGCTGCCTTTATAGGCAAAACAGATTGCAATACCCTCCCTACCAAATCATGAAAATGAGCGTCAACATAGCGTCAACGATTGTTGGTCAGGTATCATGGGTAATCTGCAGGGCGACAGTTTGCACATTGTCATAAACTGATTATAGGCTGCCTTTATAGGCAAAAGTGAAAGTGAAATGCTTCCTGCCCCATCGTCAAACTGAGCGTTGACAGAGTGTCAACTATTGTTGGCCTTCCATCATGGTCAATCACAGCGCGATGTGAGGGTTATTTTCTATATACATCGTTATGACTGTTATTATACACTAAAAGGATCAAGAATACTTAGTGGTAGCTCTGAAAATGAAATAACTTGTTACTGTCCCGGAGGATGGGGCTAGAATATCCCATACATATCTGCCTATAAAGGCTGCCATATCCTGCTTTATGGATGCTTGTGATCAAGCACCACTCATATTACCGAGGATGCAAGACCAAATATCGTTGATGCTGTGTTGAGGCTCTGTTGACGCTAATTGTCAGGATGTGGTTGGGCGCGTGAATATTCTTGTTTTGCACATAAAGGCAGCTAATACGTCCAAAATGAACCGTGACGTACCAATGTTGATGTTTTACGATTAATAGTAGCATATCTGAATGCGACTATAAATGTGAAACCCGAAACGCAGAACAGGAGATTGGAACCGACGGGTCTAGCCAAACATGGCGACAACCGCGGATTGACGGGTACGGGTCCAGGTCTGGCCCGCCAGGAGTCGGTGGGTCAGGTTTTTGGATGGGTCTGGAACCGAACAGACATGTTTGTGCGATCCAAACCCGGACCGCTGGCACGTTACCCGGACCCGTTGCTAACACTAGCCTAGCGTCATGGTTTATCAGAGCTAGTGTTAACAATGTGTCCCGTTAAGTCAGCAGCGGTCCAGGTGTGGACTAGACAAACGATGCAGTTCTGTTCCAGAACAGTCCAAAAATCCGACCTACAGCTTCTTGGCCGGCCACACCAGGACCAATAGCCATCGACCGGCAGGTTTCGCCATGTTTCGCTGGCAATGTCGGGTTCAATCTCAGTTTCCGCATTTCGGGATTACTACTTATGGTCACATTCAGATGTTCTACTGTTAATCGCAAAAGATAGATGTTTGTACATTGTTGTCATTTTTGAACTTATTGGCCGCCTATACAATGAAAACAGGGAGAGTAACGCTCCCAACCTCATCCAACAAATGAGAATCAATGGAGCGTCAACGATGTTCAGTGCTGTGTTCTGGGTAATCTGACGGGTGACAGGTTCTTGATAGTCAGAAAAGTTGAATTGACACCGTTTATAGGTAAAAATGAAAGCAACACGCCCCCTGCCCCATCTTGAAAAGCAGCGTCAACAGAGTGTCAACGATTTTTGCGATGCATCAATCTGAGTGAAAGTGCAATGTGGCCGGTATTATCTATAAACGAAGTTTTGACCGTTTTTGTAGCCTAAAACGCGAATCAAACACTATGTTGCAGCTTTCCAAATGAAATAAGTTGTTCCAGTCTGTGAGGCTGTCATGGGAATATACCTTGCCTATCTGCGTATAGAAGCTGCCAAAGCACTGTTTATAGATGCTTATGATCTAGCGCCACTAATCTTACCGAAGATGCAAGACCAAAAATTGTTGATGATCGATTGACGCTCATTTTCATGACGCGGAAGGGAGCATGGCTCTATTTCCTTGGGTTACAAAAGCGGCCAATACTCCATTTATGACAGTCTGGAACCATTCACAACTCTGATTACCAAAGATGCAAAGTCAAAAATTGTTTGACCCTCCATTGATGTGCATTTTCAAAATTGGGCAGGGAGCATGCCTGTTTCTCTTTGTCCTTCAAAGGCAGCCAATACTCCATTTATGACAGCCTGCAACCACTCACAACTTGGATTACCAATGATGCAAACCCAACAATTGTTGACGCACAGTTGACGATCATTTTGATTTATTGTTTAATCATAATCTGCTGACAGCAATATTTGTCTTCATAATTACTTCAGCATATTAGCTGGCGTTCGGTCGGATTTAGCGAGGGCCCCTGTGTGAAGCTAGACCCAATAATATTCTTGCACGGGTCGCTCTCATTCTATTGATATACATATATCACGCTGCAATGTGCAATTTGCCTGCAGTATTATAGTTTATGAACAGATATTTATATGTGACTGCTCATTATTCTCCCAAACTATTTCTCTAAGTGAAATTCTCGGTCAAGCAACAAATCAATCCAGGTAAAATATCATTGACTAACGCTCTCCTACTTTTGCTTGTTTCGCTTATCACTTCTAGTTTCCATCGCACTGACCCTCATGATGAGCTTGTTAGTCTTCATCATTGACCCCCGTGATGGCCGAATCCATCCGGGAACACGTGGTGTAGCACTCACATCCCGGGGCACTGTGGTTATTGGATCCTCGATGACATTGTCTTGCACATTATATGATTCATTGTCTGCCTCGCAGTCGTCTTTGCTCACATTTGGGTTATCAAAGTCACAATTCCAATGAAGCCAATTTTCGGTATCGTAAATGTTTTCGGGTGCACTATTCTCATCACTTTCTGTCGGATGTCGGTCAATCTTCTTTATTTGGCATACATTCAATATTTGAGTTCTTCTTCCAAGGAGGTCCTGTGCAGACAAAGCTGGTGGCTGAGGTGATTTTTCCGACAATTTAAATGCAGCTGCACCATCGAGTTGAAGGTTTGTCCACGATGCGTTAACGATTTCTTCAGCATCCGAGATGTAT
>Ga0307512_10000965_pt1 | contig 42326 bp, 57 predicted proteins | sample 14_EM_MG_FD_200267 | JGI IMG/M metagenome (GOLD analysis project Ga0307512, IMG submission 200267) | Populus trichocarpa ectomycorrhiza microbial communities from riparian zone in the Pacific Northwest, United States - 14_EM | ecosystem: Host-associated > Plants > Roots > Unclassified | place...
TATCGGGAGTGTTAATTAGATGGTCTCTCTCTGTCCGTACGTATGTCCTTATCTAACGAGATGTCTCTCAAACTCAGCGTATCGTCTTCTGCATAACCTTGCTTTCATGGCTTACGAATATCAATCTGCTAATGACACGCTGTTCTAGGGGACTGGCACAGAGCCGATAATAAAATGGTTCAACGTTCAAGCCCTGCAGAGGACCTCCGTCGGCGGAGCCTCGTATTCATCATCGAGATATGCCCTAGAATGGCAACCAGTACAGGAATTTGAACGGAGCTTGCGGATCTGCCTGGTGTGCGCGTAACTTGGACAGTCATCACACCTGGTGAACTATTTTTCATGCCCTGCAGAGGCCGTTGCGTATTATGCATGTGTTTGCGAGCATACCTCCACCGTGATGTCCATGAAATTTATGTTAGCTTTTGCCCTTTCCTCCTTGCCTGAATCTTACGATCTCAATTGCAACCACGACTTGATGTGGCAGCTAAGCAGAGGTACCAGTGAGGGCACAACGAATCATGCATCATGCATGAAATATAACAAGCCCTTCCTCTCGGGAATGTGTAACACTTGTGTAACTAACACCAGGACGCTTGCAGCCCGGGAATGATGGACCGGCGGACTCACGATAGCCTTGCCAAGTGGGTATGGGTATAATAGTATAACACAATGGTAATCACTCCTATTCTGGGTGTAGTGGAGGATGGGACCCTCGGGGAGGACACATAAGTGTGAGTAGTAGATGTATTTTCGCCATTCCCTCCTATTCTCTTTCAGCGCCGGCCTCTAGCAGCAGTTGCGCAACAATGTCGTGTCCATCCTGAGTTACGACCTGGTAAGGAGTCAAACCGTCCTTGTTTCTGATGGTCATGTCCGCTCCGTGGTCAAGCAAAGTCTTTACGGTCTCGGAATGTCCCCATTTCGACGCCAGAAAGAGGGGAGTTTCGTTGTCCTGGTCTTGTGCGTTCAAGTTTACTTCTTTCCCGAGGAGGAGTTGAATAACCTTGAGATGCCCCCCCTGTGCTGCAAAGTGTAATGGAGTGCAGATTTGTTTACTCTTCGCACTCGTGTCAGCCCCATGACCAAGTAAAATACGTGCGGTTTCAACTTCTCCGTTCTCTGATGCTCCATGTAGTGGAGTCACGCCAAGACATGTTGCATTCACATCCAGTGCATGCATGACTATAAGGTGGTTCGCCAGCCAGCTGAAACCGCAAAACGCCGCAAGGAACAAGTGTATCACTTGGTCCTGATCGTCGTGAGGAGTGGCAGCCAGGTCATAGAAATTCTCGACACCTCGCAATAGAATTCGTGGCCTGAAGTGTGGCTTTTTGGGATCGAATAGATAAGCAAGGGTATCTTGAACTCGCGATGCTACATCCCCAAACTTGGTGTGCCTGACCCAGTTCTCGGTGGCGTAGGATGCAAGAGGACGCTCGCTAACACGCTCTATGTCTTCTTCCTTGTCGAACTGCAGAAGGACTGTAACGCAGGCCTGCGCGAGAATCGCATGCGCAGGTTCCAGGGGGACATAATACTGGCAGATCCTCCCAACATCCGACGATTGGAGGCGATTGGACGTCAAGAATTCCTTGACAGAGAAATGAGAAAATTGTACAATATTCGACCCGCCGTCGTCGATGATTGTGATAAGGGTGGAACACGTGGAGAGTACTGCATCTTCCGGATTCTCTGGTCGCCAGCCTGCTACGAGATTAGGCACATAGTTCAGGCCAAAATCGATTGCGAATATCTCTGCCAGCTCTTCAACACGAAATGGTCGAACGGCAGCGACCATGCACTGAAAAAGTCGGCTGGCATGCTCGAATTTTTCTTTGGGAATTCCTTGCAACATCCGTTCATACGTGTCATCCAGAGTGATCGGAAGCTCGTTTAGAGCTTTCCGAATACTCGATGGCATGCATCGACGAAGGGTGTCCAACTGGCAATACACCCACCGGAACCTGTCCGATAGAATGAATAACGACGATGATATACGGTGAAGGAGGGATCTCACATGCCGGTTGCCCGTTCCGAAAGAACATTGATAACAAGTTCCTTTTCTTCCGCTCTCCATCTCCGCATGGCGGCATCGGTCTGAACAAAAGAGCGAACATAACTCTCGATGTCCTGCTTCTGACCGTCTTCTTCATGGAGAGACACGCGATTCGATGGCGATGTCAACGGGTTGAGAGTAGCGCATATGTCTTGCTCAGGCCGACTGGTGAGACAGACAAATAGGTTGGGATGGTTCGACTGAATGAGGTCCCGGATGAAATCCAGGACCTTTTCACGGGCGGACGGGGTTCCGGTGATATCTGGACATTCGTCCAACGCGTCGACAATAAGGTAGATCGGGACTTGTCCTGGGAGATCGATCATGGTCTTGAGACATTTCATGAGCGCAGCCTCGCTGGGTTGTTTGGAGCCGAGGTCACATGATTTGTACAGCTGATGAAGAGTGTCCCAGCAATTGTCAGACTTGCCGACTAGTTGCAAGAGGGCGGATGACAGTAGTCCCCGGACATCACGTTTGGCGACGTCTTTGAAATCAAAGTGATAAAAAGCGACGAGGCTGGATCCCGATTCTCTTGTATTTTGGATGTCCGCAATGATTGCCGAACTTGATAACAGTATTAGTGCACTATTACTGGAATCGTTGGGTAAGCTGCATACCAAAGAATACTCTTTCCAGAGCCCGCTGAAAAACCAGGAAAGATGTTAGCAGTCATATAAAGGTTGACAATGAGAGAGAGACGCACGATTGCCACGAATCCACAATAAAGAACTGTTCTTCCTCCACTCATAGAATTTACTGCTCTGGATGAACCACACTCCCGTTCCTTCGTGCTGGGTGTCGCATGCAGTATTGTGATTGACAGAAGGATCAGGGGGAGATAGCCATGTTCGAAACTTCTCTCGCAACTGGTCCCCTGTGCGCATTTTTTTTAGCCACGACAATCGGTATTAGGGGTGTTAGGAAGTGACGAACGTTGTTGTTCATCCATTGCTGTTTTAACATGACAGGTATAGGTCAGTTACTACGTGTATGAAGACATCAAGAGAATGTTGCACACCGTGTTTAGTCACTTTGACATCATCATGGATGGTCCGCGCGAGTTCTTGGGTTGCCGTTACATTGACATCCACATGGTGCGTGATTTCCAAGTTTCTCGCAGCCGTCATGAGATTCTCCTCTTTTGTGAGTATGTCCAATCGCTGAAGCGCATCTTCCACGTCTGTCTTTCCCACTACCCTCTTCAAAAGCTTCTCTGTCCAGTAGTCAACCACGAACAAGAACATTAAACAGAAAGACATACTGATTCGCCTCTCCTTCATCTCCTTCGTCGAAAACGCCAGAACAACGAGAATTTGCGCCATGATCTTCCCGAGTAACAAGATCATCTCTGGTGTGAGAGGAACTGTCGTGTAGCGATTGAGACGTTGGAGGAAAAATTGAATGCGCTCGAAGAGGTTGAGGAGTGCTTCATAGCTCGCCACAACATCCTTCACCGCCTAAGCCAAGCGTTATGCGTGCACACACCAGTGGGAACATGGGAGGAGACGAACCCCGAGAAGGACACCAATTCCGGTGAAAATAGTCTTCGCAGGTGAAAACACCTACAGAAACGATGGTATAGCACCGTAATATTTAGAAGGGAAGGCGGCTTACCAGACCGACACCCTCTCCTAGGGTTTCTGAAAATGTGAAGAGGATATTCACAATCGGGGTCAACCATTCCATCAATTTGTCATCGCCCTTGTGAAATTTGTCGTAGGCCTGCGCCTGGTCTCGAAATACATTCAATATGGAATCGGGAGAGTTGTAACCCTGGAGTGCGGCAGCGAACGGATGAGTTGCTAGGTCTTGTTTGGTGAGTTTCTTGTATTCCCGCGATGCGGCATCAAATATTGCAGTAAAATTGGAGATAGAAGGATCGGTTGTCTGATTGCTTGCGGACATTTGGGGTGGTAACAATCGTGTGGTAGCAGACTGCGGTTGGAGTTGACCGGGAGATCGTGAGTGGGTGAAATTGGGTCCGGGCACGAGTTCGATAATCACAGCCTCAAAACCAACAGTACTACAGTAGTGGTTATACTACGGAAATCAATCGGAACATCATCCGGGCCGACATTTTGTCAAAAATCCTTCGAACAACACATACCGTGACATATTCTGTCATCATTGTCTTCTCCCCTATGGACCCACCGAGTACTCGCTTTATTCCATTGTCTCTTTGGTCAGTTGCATGAACAATGAGCTGCTCAGCCTTGCGGACGAGAAGCCGTCAAGCGATGCTGGGGGGTGAAACCCCCCAATTATAACGAACCTGGCGTGAGTGTCTATGTGGATCCGTCAGAAATTCCGAGTGATCAAACAATAGGACGTCACCAAACTTCGTATAAATCCTAGTGTGCTATCTGTACGTTGAGACGGAAAATACGCAGACCTGATGAGGGAAATTGGTCGCTCTCTAAAAAGCAGAGAAACGCGGTTCGCGGATTCCCTCAGCTCACTTTCACCATCACTTCCATGCTTCGTGCGGCACTATTTAACAACATGCCTCCCATATCGTCGTACTAGTGTTTGCAACGCTATCCCTCTGAAGAAGTCGCTTGAGTGGTGAGCGATTTTTGAGAATAGCTCGCAGATACGGTCCAACGATGCGGGTGTTCGCGATGGAATCGGATATGGACGCCATTCAGGTTGCACTACAGCACTTTTCTTTCCTTCTTTCCCTGAAGTAGTCCGGGACATTCCTCAAACACGTCCGTGCCTGGAACAACCATGCAATGCGATATTCCTCGTTTTTCTATCCTGGCGATGGTTGTTGCCCGGCGTGCGTAGACTTTGAAGGGACTGGGTTTATTTACGGGTGCGTACCAATGGCTCGTTGGTCTCGTTCGGTGGACCCCCCTGCCAAGTCGTTTCTGTTATGTGTATCAACTGACAACGGTACAGTGGCTCTTCGCTTTTGTCTAGCCATGTTCAAAAGTTCATCCCGCGAGCCTGAACTGACGAGTCAAACATCATCAATCGTCCGGGGTTGCGACGTCGCGGTACGGGCATACCGTGCTCTCTTTACCGGTGTATGGCGCTTTCAACTCCTTTCCCCGCCTCTATCCGCAGAGCGATGGCGCGGACATCTCGAGTCCGAACGGGTCCGACCCAGCACCTGTATTTATTCCTTGTGATTTTATTTCTCTGATGTGCTTGCGCCGGGCCCATCTCAGGTCGTTGCAACTGTAACGGTGCTTTTTGGGGACCTCCGAGTCGGAGGGCACTACTACGTCGGTACTTCGGTGGAGAAAATTACCTTATATTAGGCATCATCGCAGCGCTGCGTGGCACTACAAAACTTCTCATTAATTGTAACTTTATTTCTCTGATGCTGTCAGGAATTTTAATTAGGGGGTCTCTGTGAAACGTCCATATCTGAACAATCTGTCTCTTAAACTCGGCCTATCATCTTCTGCATTAACCTGCTTTCATGGTTTACAAATATCAATCCGCTGATGGCACGACGTACTAGAGGATTGACACATAGCTGATAGCAAAATTGTTCAACGTTCAACGCTCGATCCTTGCAGAGGACTCGGACCTCAGTAGGTGGAACCTTGTATTTATCACTGAGGTATGTCCTAGTGCGGCAACCGGTATCGTACAGGGATTTCTGCGAAGGTTCAAGTTGTGGGTCTGCTTGGTGTGCGCGTAACTCGGATAGTCATCACAGCCCGTGAACTATTTTTCATGCCGTGCAGTGGCCGTTGGGTATGATGCGTGTACTTGCGAGCATGCGGCCACCGTAATGTCAATGACATTTACGAGCTTTTGCCGTTCCCTCCTTGCCTCGCATGCGCCTTACGATCTCAATTGCAACCACGACTTGATGTGGCAGCTGAACAGAGGTGGGGCCACAACGAATCATATATGAAATAGAACAAGTCCTTCCCCTCGAAAACATGTAACACAAGGACGAGGTCCGCTTGCGGAATGCTGGACTGGTAGACTCACAACAGCCTTGGATAAGATGCACAGCAATGACTCCTATTCTAGAAGTAGTGAATGACGGGACACTCTGGGAGGGCACATAAGTACGAATGGATCTATCGTCGCCATTCACTCCCATTCTCCTTCGGCGCCAGCCTCCAACAGCAGTTGTGCAACAATGCGATGTCCACGTAGAGTAGCGATCTGGTAAGGTGTCAACCCTTGCTTGTTTCGGACGGTCATGTCCGCTCCATGGTCAAGCAAAGTCTGTACGATGTCGGAATGTCCCCATGCCGATGCGACAGAAAGGGGAGTTAGGTCGTCCTCTGTTTGTGCGTCCAAATGTACTTCGTTCTCGAGGAGGAGTTGAACAACCTCGAGATGCCCGTTCATGGCTGCAACGTGTAATGGAGTGTAGCCACCATAACTCTTCGTGCTCGTGTCAGCCCCATGGTCAAGTAAAATACGTGCAGATTCAACTTCTCCGCTGCGCGAGACTCCATGCAGTGGAGACTCGCCAGAACCACACTTTGCATTCACATCTAGTGCATGCATGGTTATAAGGTGGTTTGCCAGCCGGCCGAAACCACAAAACGCCGCAAGGAATAAGGGTGTCACTGTGCCCGGATAGTAGTAATAAAGGACGATCTCAAAGTAACGGAACGCCTTGACACCTCGCAGCAAAATTCGTGGCCTAAAGTGTGGCTTTTTGGGATCGAATAGATAAGCAAGGGTAGCTTGAATTCGGGATGCTACATCCCCAAACTTGGTGTGTCCGAACCAGTTCTCTGTGGCGTAGGATGCAAGAGGAAGTTTCCTAACACGGTGTATGTCCTTCTCCTTGTCTAGCTGCAGAAAGACCGTAATGCAGGCCTGCGCGAGAATCGCATGCGCCGGTTCTAGGGTGACATAATACTGGCAGATGTCCCCAACATCTGAAGCTTGGAGACGATTGGACGTCAAGTATTCCTTGACAGAGAAATGAGAAAATTGTACAATCTTCGAACCGCGGCCATCGATGATTGTGATGAAGGTGGAACATGTGGAGAGTACTGCCTCTTCTGGATTTTCCGGTCGCCAGCCTGCTACGAGATTAGGCACGTTGTTCGAGCCAAAATCGATTGCGAATATCTCTGCCAGCTCCTCAACACGAAGTGGTCGAACGGCAACGACCATGCACTGAAAAAGTCGACTGGCATGCTCGAATTTTTCTTTGGGAATTCCTTGCAACATCCGTTCATACGTGTCATCCAGAGTGATCGGAAGTTCGTTCAGAGCTTTTCGAATACTCGATGGCATGCATCGACGAAGGGTGTCCAACTGGCAATACACCCACCGGAACCTGTCCGATAGAATGAACAACGACGATGAGGTACAGTGAACGAGGGATCTCACATGCCGGCCGCCCGTTTTGAGAGAGCATTGATAACAAGTTCCTTTTCTTCCGCTCTCCATCTCCGCATGGCGGCATCGGTCTGAACGAAATAGCGAACATAATTATCGATGTCCTGCATCTGACCGGCTTCTTCATGGAGAGACACACAATTCGATGGTGATGTCAACGGGTTAAGAGTAGCGCTTATGTCTTGCTCAGGCCGACTGGTGAGACAGACGAATAGGTTGGGATGGTTCGACTGGATAAGGTCCCGGATGAAATTCAGGACCTTTTCACGGGCGGACGGGGTCCCCGTGATATTTGGACATTCGTCCAACGCATCGACAATAAGGTAGATCGGGACTTGACCTGGGAGGTCGATCATGGTCTTGAGACATTTTATGAGCGCAGCCTCGCTGGGTTGTTTGGAGCCAACATGACATGATTTGTACAGCTGATGAAGAGTGTCCCAGCAACTGTCAGACTCGTCGACTAGTTGCAAGAGGGAGGATGCCAGTAATCCCCGGACATCGCGTTTGGCGATGTCTTTGAAATCAAAGTAATAAAAAGCGACGAGGCTTGATCCTGATTCTCTTTTATGTTGGATGTCCTCAATGATGGCCGAACTTGAAAACGGTATTAATGTACTATCACTGGAACCGTTAGAAAGCTGCATACCAAAGAATACTCTTTCCAGAGCCCGCTAAAACCCAGGAAAGACGTTAACGGTTACATCAAGGTTGACAAGGAGGGAAAAGCGCACGATTGCCACGAATCCATAATAACGAACCATTCTTCCTCCACTCGTTGAATTTGTTTCCCTGGATGAACCACATTGCTGTTCCTTTGTGCTTGGTGTCACATGCAGTATTATGATTGACGGAAGGATCGGGGGGAGATAGCCATGTTTGAAACTTCTCTCGCAACTCGTTTCCTGTGCGCATTTTTTAGCCACGACAATGGGTATTAGAAATGTTAGGAAGTGACGAACGTTGTTGTTCATCCATTTCTGTTTTGACATATGACGGGCGCAGGTTGGTCACTGCGTGTATGAAGACGTGAAGAGAAGGTTGCACACCGTCTTTAGTAACTTCGACATTATCATGGAAGATCCGCATCAGTTCCGTTACATTGACGTCCACACGGTGTGTGACTTCCAAGTTTCTTGCTGCCGTCATGAGATTCTCCTCTTTTGTGAGTACGTCCAATCGCTGAAGCGCATCTTCCACGTCTGTCTTTCCCACTATCCTCTTCAAAATCTTCTCTGTCCAGTAGTCAACTACCCACAAGAACACCAAATGGGAAGTCATACTGATTCGCCTCTCCTTCATCTCCTTCGTCGAAAACGCCAGAACAACGAGAATCTGCGCCATGATCTTCCCGAGCAACAAGATAATCTCTGGTGTGAGAGGAACTGCCGTGTAGCGATTGAGACGTTGGAGGAAGAATTGAATGCGCTCGAAGAGGTTGAGGAGTGCTTCATAGCTCGCCATAACATCTTTCACCGCCTAAGCCAAGTGTTACACGTGCACACACCAGTGGGAACATGGGAGGAGACGAACCCCGAGAAGGACACCGATTCCGGTGAAAATCGTCTTCGCAGGCGAAAATACCTATAGAAATGACGGTAAAGCACCATGATATATAAAAAGAAGAGGGCTTACTACACCGACGCTGTCTCCTAAGGATTCTGAAAACGTGAAGAGGATATTCACAATCGGCGCCAACCATTCCATCAATTTGTCATCGCCCTTGCAAAACTTGTCGAAGGCCTGCGCCTGGTCTCGAAATACATTCAATATGGAATCGGGAGATTTGTAACCCTGGAGTGCGGCAGCGAACGGATGAGTTGCTAGGTCTTGTTTGGTGAGTGTCTTGTATTCGTGAGATGCGGCATCAAATATTGCAGTGAAATTGGAGATAGATGGATTGGTCATTTGACTGCTTGCAGACATTTGTGTGGAAACAATCGTGTGGTAACAGACCTCGGTTGGAGATCATGAATGCGTGAAGTTGGACGAGTTCGATGATCGCATCCTCGAAACCAAACCAAACCATATCATCCGGGCCGGGGCCGAGATTTTACATTTTACATTTTGTCAAATATCCTTTGAACAACACATACCATGACGGGACATCTTCTGTCGTCGTTGTCTTCTCCCTCGTGGACCCACCGAGTACTCACTCTATCCCATTGTCCTTTTGGTCAGTTGCATAGTCAATGAGCTGCTCAGCCTCGCGGACAAGCGATGCTGGCAGTTGGAACCCCTAATTCTAACGACCCTGGCCAGAGTGTCTAAGTGGGTCCATCAGAAATTCCAAGTGATCCAACAATAGAACGCCATCAAACTTCATATCGCCTAGTATGATATCTGTACGTTTGAGAAGGAAAATACGCAAGCCTGATGAAGGAAACTGGTTGCACTCTAAAAAGCAGAGAAACACGGTTTGCGGACCCCCTCAGCTCATCTTCACCATCACTTCCATGCTTCGTGCGTCGCTAATTAACGCCATGCTTCCCATGTCGTCGTACTACTGTTGGAAACGCTATCCCTCTGAAGAAGTCGCTCGAGTGGTGAGTGAATCTTGAAAATAGCTCGTAGATGCGCCCACGCACAGTATGGTTCAGCGATGCGGGTGTTCGCGATCGACTCGGATATGGCTGCCTTCGAGCTTCGATTCTCGTACTGGCCTAATAGGTCCGACCTTGTCAGATGACGCCGTTTTCAACCCCATCACCTTCTGTCTGTGACTTAAAACTGCCGAGCAAAATTCTTTTTTGGCATCCGAATCCTCGACCAAGAATAGGGGAGTCGGGAGGCGTAGTCTAGGGAAGCATAGAGTCCTAGTTCCCCGTTACTTTTGCGTCCGGACTCCGCAGTGGGACGAAAACGCGAATCAGTCGTCGATTCTCCGGCCGAGGCCGACAAGACGACTTGGGTGCCATTAAAGTTGCTCTACTTTCTTTTCTTGCAGTGGTCCGGGACATTCCTCAAGCTCAGACACGTCCGCGCCCGGAACAACCATGCAATGCAAGATGGGCGACCACTGCATTTCCCTCTCTTTACCATCTCTGCGATGATTGTTACCTCCGCGTGGACTTGAAAGGGACCGGAGAGCTCAATCGATCTGTTCATATAAAAGTAAATCATTATGTTTCTCCCAAGCCATCGATGAGTGCTGCGCCACCACCCTGCCCATGCCCCAGGCGGCTTCGCGAATGTTGATTATGCTTCGTACGGCTTAAGTTGCATAAATCGAGCACCTCAGGGCTCGTAATAGTGCTCAATGGTGATGAGGCTTCTTCCATGTAACGTACATCTCATACTCAGCACCCTAGAGATGGAAAAGAGGGTTGGCGGAAGGAACAGCCCACTGCGCGAGAATGTCTACCCTTTCCTATTGACTTCCGACGCCGGTGTAACCATCTCATCCCCACCTCAGCCCCCGCGGGCCGCCCGCCGCTGTACGACGCATGTATTCGGCGTTTGCTCACCCTCTTTCGGCGTTCGAATTCTGAATATCTTTGATTGATGTGTTCGGACGGCTCTCGGGGTGAGACCACGATGCTGGTCGCCCAACTACCCCGGGATGTTTGCGAGTACGAGTATGTGATCCGCCGGACATCAGATGCTGTACTACTGTAGAGTACTCACGCTGTGACCGACCGGAAGAAAGGGTGTATAGTGGCGGCGGCGGGTCAGGCCCGTCGGATGAGTGGCTTACGTTGGGGAGAACATTACGGCCACCACGGATCACAGACTTAGGTTCCTCTCTTTCCCCGGTCGTGTGACACTCCGAGCTAGGGTCAATGTAAGCCTCGTGTCCATGTGACTGATCCCAAACGGTACATTGATGAGAGTGGCGTTTGCGCAGTTGTGGGTCATGTTTAGACCCGAATGCGTGGAAAACATGTAGGGTTGAAAGTGGTTGATCAGCAGCGCGTAGTAGGACGTACGACAGGCATTTGTGGAGAGCCGGATGGGCTCGAGGTACTTGCCAACCCCACTTTGGGAGTCCGATGACAAATGAATTGATAACGTAGACCTGTGTAGAATCCGTGTGCATCCGAATCGCATCGCGAGATGCCCACCCTCAAAAGGTGGTGTCCTGCAGCACAAATTTGATCGGGGCCTCTCCACGTATAAATGTCGTCACTGTATTTTGCATTTATCTGGTGACTACGTTTCAGCCTGAAACGTATTAGAAAACCCGATGCGTGCCGTTGGCGGGGATCAAGTGAGGTGGAAGGGGGAGTCTTAGCGCCATGCGTCGCGGGCAGGCAGACGACCTCTTGAAGGTAATTTTCAAAACGACGAGATGCCAGACCGAGGAGGAGGCTGCATTAAAACCAAACCGTGATTTGGGCGCCCGGCGCCAAAGTACAGTAGGGAGGTTTGATTTTCCCACACACATCATTACAGCACTTGACCAGGGGCCCCAGGGGGGATGACGCCACCAGAGCAGAACAGCGATGACACGGTGCCTTGGCTACTGTACATGGTGTGAGCAAGGCTGACCGCATGCGTCGGAGGTAAATCGGCGTAGTTTGTTTGGCTTGGCCGGTGCTGTGAACTTACTGGGGAAAGAGCTGCTGCCGCCTGTGTATGGATAAGTATTGGATAACATCTTGGTAACTTACAGTAACGCGGTGCTGCCGGCAGGGTTCACATGAGCTTAGGATGACGGGAGTCTCGTTATGAGTCGAATGTGCCATGGGATGGGAGGTGGAGTCTGAGGGGTTGGTACAGGTGTCCTTGGTGTCAATCACAGCTAACCAACTAACCTGGATTGGGGAAGGTCCGTGTCGGCATGTACCTTATGACGATAGGGTTCAGTTTTGTGCGCCTTCGCTCCATGAGGGATAATGAGTGACAATACTCGGACACGAGGCTTGGTCGAAAATAGGAGGCAAGGTGGGTAGTTATTGTATTCGGCCGCAAAAAACGAATCACTGAATTGAGTCAGGCCGCGCGGGGAAATTTGGAGTAATTTGACATTGTACATCACTAATCCATCACTACAGTACTTACTGCCTTGGGCAGCGTACAGTAAAAGGAAAAAAAATGCCGTCATGGATGATGTACAGTATGTGGTGTGAATAGTTTGATGTGTGTTCAGTTTTTTTTTTTCGGTATTGGGAGAATCCGGGGTATCGTACCACAAGTGACTTTCTCGGAGGTTGTTCTAGATCGAGAGGAATGGAGAGAGGTGGGTGAGGTGGCTGTGACCGGGTCTCGACCAGGGTGAAGCAAGCGGTGGGGAAGGGTCAAGCTCATGTAAGCGGACCACGTCTAGACACACGAGAGCTCTGTGTCTCCCCATCTAAAATAACTACTGTACACTCTCACACTATTTTCTACCTTGGCTGGTCTCTGGGCTAAAGTTTTTAACAAGACTTTTATATTTTACTCCGCACTCCCCACGTGATCGATCTCATTCCCCATCTCATCCATCCCATCCTGCCCTCTCCACACCGTTTCATTTCATTTTTCTCCCCCTCCCTCTTATTTCCCCTCCATCAACATTCCCTCCTTTCATTCATAATCACGATTGTGTCTTCACCCAGACATGATCTCCCTCGAATCTCCAGCCCCTTCTCCTGAACTACCAACCCACAAACCCTCTCTTGCCGACCTCAGTCGAAATGCATCGGTCATCTCCTCCGAGTCATCCTCCAGCTCAACCTCGTCCCTCGTCCTCCCCGTTCGTCCGCGCCCCATCCGAACATTCTCCTCCCCCCGCTCCAGGAGTCCAGGCGGTCCACCAACTCCCAAAGCATCACGCCCTCCAGCGTACATCACCCGCGAGCTCGGTATCGCGGTTCAGCATGTCGATGTCCTCTCCGGCCGCTCTCGTGCCAACTCAAAGTCCAAGTCTCGCAGCAACTCAGCGAATGGCCGTCTCTGTGCGGACGACTTTGAGTTTGGCGATGTCCTGGGCGAGGGATCCTATTCCACCGTACGCACCATATCTCTTAACTTGGTCCCTCGCGCGTTCCTCCTTTCTTACATGCGGCACAATCACAGGTCATGCATGGCACACACCGTGCGACGAGGCAAGAATACGCGATCAAAGTGCTCGACAAGGGTCACCTCAAGCGCAACAACAAGCTCAATACCGCCCTCGCAGAGAAAAACACTCTCGTCCGCCTTGGCTCTGGTCACCCAGGCATCGTCCGCTTGCACTGGGCATTTCAGGATGAATGGAGTCTCTGTGAGTTGAATTGTCCTTCCCTTGTTCTCGTCTCGTCCGTCAAAGGAGGACTGCGCCGGCTACCGTCTAACGACTGGGGAGGAGGGTCACGGGCATCTCTGTTGCCAAAGGGTGATCTCGCCGTGCACATCGTAGATTGTGCCGACGACACAGTCCCCTTTGCGTCCCTTCGGGTACCTTCCCATACATGAGCCCTCGCACCTGCCCCGGCAGGCGGTCCGATTGCCATGACTGCCCACCCGCAAAAATATCCACGCCATAGTTCAGCCCTCCGCCTTTCTGGACACGTTCGCCAACTTCATACTGATTTTCTTTGGGGACACCCATTCCTCGCCTGACAAGTATTTTTTGAGCAATGTGCTGACTTGCTACCCCAGATTTCGTCCTAGATCTCGCAAGCAATGGGGAACTCCAAAGCAGGATCTCGCGAATGGGCTCCTTATCAACTGCTTGCGCCCGGTATTACGCAGCTCAACTCGTCGACGCCCTCGATTACATGCATATGCGTGGCGTCATTCATCGGTACGCATATGTCGCGCACTTCCTCTTGCTTCCCCTGCTGATCGCCTCCCCAGCGACCTCAAACCGGAAAATCTGCTACTGGATGATGAATTCCGAATCAAAGTTACGGACTTTGGAACCGGCAAATTAATTGATGTTCCAGGTTCGTTCTCAACTTATTCGATGATTAGCAAAAAGCCCTCATCGTTTGTTCCAGCCGAGCGCGCAACCAAGACGTTTGTCGGCACGGCACAGTATGTTTCCCCTGAATTGCTCGAGGCAAACGAGACGAGCAAGAGGTATGCTTACACCTGTTCTGGTTCCACGCAGCAGTTGCTGACATTGCTCTTGGATTAGCTCGGACTTGTGGGCGCTAGGATGTGTGTTATATCAAATGATCGCTGGTCGATTCGCATTCCAAGGCTTATCCGAGTATCTCACATGGCAAAAGATCAAGCACCTTGACTATACCTTCCCCGAAGGTTTCGACCCAGAAGCCGCCGACCTCGTGCGGCGCCTATTGGTGCGCGCAGCCTCCCTGTTTTGTATTGACTGTTCTCATTTACGCCGCATAATGCAGATGCGGGATCCACTGGAACGATTAGGTGCAGGACCACCGGAGGGCGAACATTCGATGGATGCGTTGCGTGCACACCCATTTTTTGCAAGTATTCGATGGGACACACTCTGGGACGACCCACCACCTCCTCTGGAGACGGGTCTCGTACGGCGTGAACCAGCACCCGTTGACGAGTGGGACGATGTCGGTGCAGCTTGGGACGAGCTCGTCAGCGGTCCAGATAGCGGAGATGAATACGACGACGACGAGAGTGTGGATGGTTTACATCCCCATGGCCATTCTCATGCGCATGTGCGCTCACGGGTACCAGGGGATGACGGAATCGAGTGGGCGCCCGACGCGCAAGCGTTTATGTCACCGCCCGCTATCCCACCAGAAGAGATCGGCCCACATGGCGAGATGCCAGATTATGCGCGTGGGTCACTGTCGCTGGCGGAGGCTATCGGCGATGTGGGTGCCGTTGCCGCCGTCGTGGCGCCTGTCGGTGACGTCGACGTTGCTGTCGCTGTCACCTCAGAAACAACTCTCAACGGAGGCTTCGGGATACCCTTCACACTACCCAGGATCGATGGCGTGTCAAAGAATGCAACTCCGACCGCAGGCGATGGTGTCGCCGGTTCTGCGATTGGTCCCGATCCTGCTGCCCGCCCGAGCCCTGGCCCTAGTTCGAGAGAAGAGAAGAGCGCAGAGCGGGGTAGCCCGGTGAGCACGGGCACGAGCACGGAGAGGCCAGAAGGAGATCGCGATACCCCAGGGCGGGAATTACCTCAGCGGACAAGCGCACCGCTTCGCGTGCCCCGTGGAGTGCGTGACTCGTACGCGACGAGTTCATCGGACGGTAGTCCCGTCGAGAAGCTCGGTGCTGCCCTCGAAGCGATGGGAATTCACCGTGGTAGGCTGCGCACACGAAGTCCAACACCAGCGCGTGACGCACCGTCGTCCGTCGAAGCGCCAGACTGGTGCGTATCATCCTATTTACCTTTTGCCGCTCGCTTAGGGAGCTCAACGTACTCGCTTGCAGGTCATCGGTGCTCGGCGTGGGTGAGACGATGCTGTTCCACGCGCCAGTGGAGGAAACAGCGCTGAAACGACGCACGTCGCGGCTGCTGCTGCCATTGCAAGTGGCGCAGCGCAAGCCGAAAGTGCGCGAGCTCGCGCTGACGAGTCACCGACTCGTGTGTCTCAAGCCACTCAAGAACGGACGTGGCGTCGGCATCAAAGCCGAGTTTACGCTCAGGGAAGCACAGGGCCAAGGCCAGCTGGCGGGCTCTAGCTCGGGCCGCGAGAAACGTCCCAAGGGTGACGAGGCACGTGGGATGGTGACGGGCGTAGAGCGGAGGGGCGCTAAAGAGTTTGTCCTGCTGACCGTACGTCTTTTCCTCACTTTGGCTTTTTATTATTATTTGCCGTGCTGATGTGCTGCGTAATAGGCGGCCAAGTCGAGCTTCTTCGTTGCTGAGAGTGAGGCCGCGGCGGACGCGTGGGCGCAGCGTATCGCGGAAGCTTTACAGCGACACGACGCAGAGAAGCGCGAGCGCGAGCGCAAGCCATCCAACGCGATCCTGAACAACCACACGAGCCATGCCAACAACACCAACAACCATACCAACGTCAACTGCACCAACAACATCAGCAACAATATCAGCTGTGCAACATAATTTATCGTCGTTTTTATATCATATGCTTGAAGTTCCCTTTTGGCAACCACGGCAACCCCCGCGCGCTCTTCTTCCCTCATATGTCATCTCCCTCTTCGACTCCCACTCACGCTCCAATACACACACGCCACATGCCACCACCACCCCCATTAATCGATATCGATGGCACACCCGTCACCATCACTGCACTCAATCCCCATTCAATCCAACTTGTCTTATCCCTCATTTTTCATTTCCTTTCCTTTTTTCCCCTCTCTTCACGTCTGTGACAAGCATTCACGATGCAAAGCTTGAATCCTGTATATGATTAAGGGCAATATCTTTTAACTTATGGTCGTTTTTTTTTGTCTCCTTTCATCTCTTTTGGGGTGTTCAAAGCTGGCAGAAAGTCAAGGTCGAGGCAAAGGCAAAACGAGGGTTTCATTTGAGCGAGAGAGGTCGAAGGAGACGGTTATACGTCATCGAGTTTTTGGTTTTGGTCTTTTTTCATTTTCATTTTCATTTGGCCTCGGACATCACTCTTGTTCATCGTGCACAGGGCTGTCTCGTGTTTTTAAAAAGAAACTGTATATTTATTCTGCTGCATTTCCCTCCTTTTCCTCTCCTTTAATGAATACCGATCCATCCGCAATGAGCTCTTTCGGACCTTTCCTTTCTTTTCGGGGGCAATTAAAATCGTTGCCGTGCCCGTGCCCTCGTTCTAATCGTTCGATTTAATAATGTTCTAAATGTGCAAACCTTTTTCAAATTTATGATACATCAAAGTAAAGATAATTTTGGACCAGAAGATTTTAGGAGACGTGTCTCTTAACCCGGAGGGAGTAGGCTAGCGTCCACAGCGGCGCTTCCCTCGTCAGCCGCGTCGTCCTGCGACAGCCCAGCAATGGGCGTGCGTGGCATAGCCATCAGACCTGCAAAAAATCAGTCTCAACACGCGAACTGTAGAGTGGGAAAAGAGGTTGAAAAGACTGTACCGGTGCGGGCGGACTCGATGATGCCGAAGGGCTTGACGAGGCTGAGGAACGCCTCGACGCGGGAGGTCTTGGCGCACATCTCCAAGATGATGCTGTGCTCGCTCACGTCGACGATCCTAGCGCCAAACTGGTTCGCGAGGACGTGCAGAGATTGCAAGTGCTGGTGTCTCGCGCGCAGCGCCTCGCTAGGCGTGAGCGGCTTTGCACCGTCGTCCGCCACCATGGCCGCCGCGTGGATCCCGGCTGCTGTTGTTGTTGCCATCGATGACGACGGTGACGGTGATGTCGATGGAGGTGATGATGGCGTGGCAGGAGGGGGCGGGGGACGAGTAGACTCTTCGAATTGGCGCGCGAGGGCCATCTCGCGATCAAGCTTGGTTTGCTCGGCGTGCGCGCGGTGCGATGCGCGCGGCTCGTGAGAGGGTCCGCCTGTGAGTTGGTCCTCGAGGTACTCTGGACCGAGAATGGACACTTTGACGAGGAGCAGTTCGCGCTGGATCGTGCGCGTTTCGGTGTAATCCAAGACGGCCCACACGGGTACCTGTCGCATGTGCATCCACGCGCGCGGGTAATGTGATGTGTCAGTTGGATGAGTCAAGTTGTGTTGAGATGCGGGTGAGGGGACGTACGAGGTCTTCGAGTTGACGGCGCGCTTGCTCGACGACGCCGTCTTGCCCGCTGATGACGATACACATCCGGCTTAGATCGCGTATCTCGGTGCGGCACACGACGAGCGAATCGATGTTGAATCCGCGCCCCGCGAGGATCCCAGACACGCGCGATAGCACGCCGGGCTCGTTCTGCACGAGACAGTTCAGCACGTGCCTGTGTGGGGAAAAAGGAATGGAGTGAATCATTCGCGCTACCAAAGGCCGCCATATTATCGGGGAACAGCAGCAGCCAAGACAATAAAAAATTCTAAAAAAGGGGAGGATGACTTACTTTTTGAATGGTTGTAGGCTCGGCGGGGGCGTGTTGTAGAGTATGTTCGTCACCGCCTCTTCTGCGGATCGAGACCTCGGCAAGTCCATCTTGGGAAGCGGTGGCGGCTTGACTTTGTGCGAGGTCTTGTAGTCGAGCGCGGACGTCGAGTCGTCGATGGGACGGGGAGGTTTGGGCGGTTCATCTGACTGAATTCGCGTTGTTGAGGTGAACGCACGAGTAGCAAATAGGGCCCTTGAGGCCACGCGACCTCGAACAGCTAGCATCCTTTTTTTGGCAGCAAGAGGAGAAGAACAGCAGTGACAAGGCTCGAAGGGAAATGAAATTGACTCAAGGTCGCGTCAGGTGTTGGCCCTTTGATTAGTCATCGACTCATTGTAGGCAATGAATGAACCAACGCCACGCCTCAATCCCACATCGTGTTTATGGGAACTGAGTGACATACAGACAACAAGAAGGCATGGTGAAGCTCACAGAATGTGTTGCTCTGTTGCTAGCTACCTATACACGTTACTTTGCATCCAAGCAGAATACCTTGTGGGTGTTCGTTTCGCCCATGAATGGTGCGGTTGCATCAACCCACGATAAATAAGCTTGACATAAGTTAGTATGTAGAGCTATCAATGCTTCCATCCTGCCAACTCCGCAGGTGAAGTGCATTATTAAACTAGGTAATCGATTCTTGTCTGCTTATCGTCGTACTTCAAGACCATTGATTGTCCTGCGCGTAGGCTATGCTGCACGTATGAAGACGAATGTACCCATCATGACTATCGTCTGCCCGACGCAGGCGAGCCCATGTGCGAAGATGGGAGTTATGGGCTCATGCGAGTGGAGATGAGACATAGGAATTTCCATCTGACACATTTCCATCCAATTTCTTGATAGCCAGCTTCTCGCCATAGTACCAACCCGGTGTCCGAGGGGTTTGCGCATCGCTCACCGCCTTTCTAATCGATGATGAAAGGGAGGTATCCTAGAGTAGGAAGGAATATCATCAACTAGGATGTGCGTCAAAGGTTTAAAAACAGACAATTTCATGGGAGTTTGACAGCTACAGACGTAAATCAAGGTTGAGAGGAAAAAAGTGGCACGACCTCAGGGGATCTTCTTACCAAGGTTGCGTGATTCTTCTGTCCTTGCTGATGACAACATTCTTAGTAGCAATTGAGAAACACTATAAGCGCATATACCGGAGGTACTGAATTAGCTCCTTGTAAGGTCATTTCTAAACGCTGTCAGGCACTCAATAAATGTCTGAGAAATTGAAAGCATAGGTCAGGTCGTGCAAGTACCAATTAGCTGAATGAGGCTTACCCGTCTTAAAGCAAAGCACCGCCCCAGTTCGTCTCAAGAGCCTTCCTGCCGTCCTTGGTGGCACCCCCACAGAGACCTACAGGATCATTACAGGGCATACTCCTATTTACGGATATTGTACTTACAATAGTTGGACTTCTGGAGCAATATTTTTAACCTGTCCGGGTGTCTGAATTCTTGACGACACCATTATACCGCCCAGAACATGTCATGGAGATTCAAAGAAAAGCATACATGCCAGATAAGGAAAAATATCCGGTTGGGCATTAAGGTCAGTAAATCACTTGCATGGTCACCGACACCCGAAGATGGCGGCCAAGCGACGCACTGTTGGAAGTGGCCTCACCATAATTTCATACATGATCTAAGGAACCCATCGGTAAGCAGGTAGGCTGTTGTTTGAAGTTGTCTTACGTCCTCAACAATGAGCTCACGCGTGTCAGGATTCGGGTGTGGGTCGTTGCCAAGGTAATCCATGGCACAAATGCCTAGCAATATTCGGGTCATCACAAGGATCCAATCGAAAAGGCCAATAAAAACGGACACTCGTCAAGCCCATCTGACACACCTCCATCCAGGCCCTTGACCTGGACAGCGTGTCCAGAGACTAATACGGAATTCGATGAGGAAAAGCGTCAATGTACAGACTCAGGCTATATGATCACGCACAATGTATTGAAAAACGAGTCATGGGATGGCGCGTCATGAACCAATGCCGCCATCTCCCTTCTCGCCGTAGAAGGAACAGCTCTCAGTTACTCATGGGTTACGGGTAAGCGCATTGTCGACCGATCGTGCTGCGGCCGTGTTCCTTGTAGTGGGACCAGGATATCGAAACGCGATGGGTAGAGATTCGATCCAAGATGGAACTGTGAGTCATCAGCCGAAACAAACGGGAGAAAGGGGGAGCAACAATATTGTGCACCAAACGCGAACTCGGTAGGGAAGATGAAAAGATCGACATTTCAACCTTCATCATCATCTCTATAACCCCGCAGCAGGAGTGGTTCGTCTGGGCCCTGTTAATATAGTCCAGTCAGATATAGTCAGATATAGTCAGAACGAAGCGACGGCGTGCGCTCCCGCCATGTGCGCCGACTTACTACAGGCCGCAAACTCCCAACCTAGATCAGGCATACTATAAGCAAACAGCATCAAGAAGGGTCACTCGACTGGGAGAACGAACCTGTGCGTTCATTTCCTTAAAATCAAACACACCACAAACTTTGTACTTTTTCTCCAGCTTTTCCTTGCGTTTGGGCGACACCAACGCAGAGAGACTGCGGAATGCGCCTGTAGCGAGCGCGCTTGAACGCTAGTTTGAACAGGCATTTTCTACAATATGTTGGCCATGCAGACAGGAGCTTCACAAGCACTCACTTCAGTCGTTGCTCAAGATCACATAGTTTGATAGAAGATTCCTCCGCTACGCCGTGTTAGTTGGTGAAAGGATCTCGATATCGTGTCTCGCGTATTGTGGGCCCACCAACTTGATCCGGCGTTCTACGCGACGATCGGTAGTGTCATGATGACAACGGGACCACGGTCAGGCTGACAGAGACGCCTGCGGCCTTGCGCTCGTTGATGAATGGAAGAAACGTGTACGCGGGGTTGCCCTTTGAATAACAGACGAGCTCCTTTAACGTAGGTAACAGCTCTAGAGGTCTTTCTCCATAGTTCAATCGTAAAGAACGAGAAAGTCCCCCAATGAGGCTATCGCCTACGAGAAGGGTCTTCACATTGCTGAACGACTTGAGAAGTCCGTGCCACTGTGTACGGTCAGCCTCGCTGTGCCAATCCAAAGATGAATGATGTTCATGATAGTCGAGGGTGAGGTGCTCCACTGCAACGAAGACAGGGCGAAGCATGTTGACGATCTGCGCTGAGATCGCTACTTGCCAGTCGAAGTGACTACAAATGACTTGTATGCAGAAGTTATACCTCTCGGACCCCTCATGAGGGAATGTGGCCACGATGACTGCGTCCCGTTGGAACCAGAGCTTGGCGCTCTTAGATCTAAGGTTCTCTGTCCTGCCCAAAAGTTGTACGAGGTGAGGGAGGTTGAAACTGAGCTGGTTGAAGAACACGATTTGGAGCGTCTCTAAGAGAGGCATTGCGACCCCAGGAAGAAGGGCCTCCAAATAAGCGCTGACACCTTGGAACGCGAACCGACGAAGGTTGGGGAGTATAACGTGCGTCATCATTGGGGGGTAGGGTAGTTGTTCAACATAACGGCTGGCAATGGGGGAGTGAAAGCTGATCTCCAGTGTCTCGAGCTGGGGCATAAGGGAGAGTCGCTGGAGTAAACCTGCTGGGGAGAAGTAGGCTGATGGCAAGATATTATGTAGTGAGAGGGTCTTGAGACCGACTGCGGCCAGGAGTAATGAAGATTGGATAGAAAAAGCAAAGTTTTCCAGTCCGATGTGAAGAAGATGCGGTGCCTCCAGTGTTTTAGGAAGAATTAAGGTTGTCTTGTGCTTGTTCGGAGACCCGATATACAGGAATTCCAGAATCGGGAACTCCCTGTCCATGGCCACGATTAGATTTTTCAAGTTCGCAACAGGCATCCGAAGACGAATGCGGAGTACTCGATCACAGTGCCGTAGTGCAAGCAATATACCCTCTTTGTCGTCGGGAGTTATCTTGCGCTCCCCGTTGAGGTAGTCAATGACCAGCGGGAAGGGAGGGGAATGTGCCAGCATTTCCGCCACAGGCGTGCCATGAGTGCAAAGCAGGCGAAGACCCAAGTAGGATGACGACCCGAATATGAGCTGCCGCCATCTACGGCAGACGTGTGCGAGTTTGTACCACCAACGTTCGCGGTCCCATGCCCCCCCTTGTATGAGGAGAAGTTCGTCATTTTCGTCTTCATCTAGGAGAACAGGGCGACAGAGATAGAATATGATGAGAAGCGAATAATCATCGAGGATGTGTATTGATGTACTATCTCGTCTGTTGCACGTAGGGCTGTGGTTATACTCAAGCTGATCAATATGACAGAAGGGAACGTACTTCCGGTGTCGAGACTTATGACTCCGTACACTTCTGCGGGCTACAGGGAACGGAAGGCGGAGGGCGGTAGACAAGCAATGAAGCATGGGGAGAGGGGGAATGACTGGGGGAAAGTCGTGGTTGGCACCCTTTGGCACCCCGCTGGCGTGTTGCCAGAGTGCCATCCGGGGGCACCAATCTGCGCGGCCGTGCCAAACAGTGCCATAGTCCATTGTCATAACATTATTTGGCACCGTTTGGCGCCGGGGTCACCATGTGCGGCCGGGGTGCCATCAACACTACTGTATTTGGCACATTTGGCACGTTTGGCACCGGGGGTACCAATCTGTTGGGCCATATAAACGGTGCCATTAACACTACTGTATTTGGCACATCTGGCACGTTTGGCACTTTTGGCGCCGGGGGTACCAAACCAAATATGTTCGGCCGTACAAACCATCAACACTATTTGGCAGTATTTGGCACCATTTGACACCATTTGGCACTGTTTGGCACCATTTGGCACTGTTGAGCCCTGCGCTCAGCCGACAACTTGGCTCCCATCACCAACAAACCGGCTCAAACCGCTAGCTGCCTCAATTATCAGCTAAGTTACTAACGTATTTGGTGACCTTTCGTGTTTCAGTGTGCCGCAAGCTTGCCCAGGCACCAGCAAAGCAGCTCGGGATGGTGGAGTCGTGGGCCGAGGTATGCGGGTATAATTGAAGCTGATGGTACCATTTGACTGACTCGGTTCTTGTACAGCCGTGTTGTCTTCTGGCAAGCGACACAGCATGTGCCATTCGCGTTGTGGACCTCAAAAACTTTTCAACTCGAGATCGCGTCACAAGTTGGTTCCCCTTCAGGATCGCAAAACCTTTCTCCCGGGCAGCAGACCCCCCTGTGGCGTCTCGTGTTGGCAAGACACGCTTACACTTCCGCTCATTTTGGGCCTCTTGCGGCATCGCCTTGGGCATGCCTTGTCCTCTGTCGATGGCTCTGTTTGGGCCTGCGCCAAGCCTTTCCATCCACCTCGAGCTCCAATGCCTCAGACTACTTTGCGGTTGTGACTCCCTCAGTCGTGCCAACAAGTTCGATGCTGGTGATGTTCTTGGTGCGGATGGGTGCAGCGTTTGCAAGCGGAGTTGTATAAAGACACTGCAGCAAGATTTCTTACATCGATTTGGCGGGGCAGACACTGAGCGTACGTCCCTTTCGCTACTTGCTCTTGTCTTCTTCTCGCGGGATAATTTTATAGACTCTGGAAAAGATCTCCGAGGAGTTCCCAGGCTCTATCGTCCTTGAAAATGGTTTTGCTGCGTTACTCAATTACCTCGTTTCTTTTCGATCGCTGTGCGGCGTATTGCCCTGCAGGCGGCCTTGAACTGCTGTCGGAATGTACCCTCTGAACACTTCCAGATGACTCGCGGCACGTGGCCCATCCTCCGCAACTGTCTGGGCTACTCAGATCAACGCCTTGGCGTGCCTCTGCGTTATTCACGTCATCGACTCGTATTATCGATCGTCTCCAGAGAATCTCGAGATCCTCATGGACGCTGAGCTCATTACAGCCGTAAATGTACTTGTGCTCCCTGTGGGTGGCTCGCCTTTGATCGCTGCAAACACCTTCACGCAGTTGCTGGGCGCCCTGGCTACGCCTGCACGCGCCAGCGCCAACATCACGATCGTGTTACCGCAGGCAGGGATCGTTGACACGCTGTACCAGACCTTGACCGGTGTTCTCCCGTCGACCCGCCCTGCGAGTGACGAGCGAGGTAACTCACCGAGCGGCCAGGGCCTAGGTGGAGGACTTACCGATCTGACCGGGATGCAGAACCTTGCCCACCGGCCCAAGGACCAGGTCGAGGAGGCCCTGAGTCTCAAGCTCCTACCTCTGCTAAAAGGTATGCCATACCGCAGCGTCCCGGCCCCTGTATTCTTCATTTTGTGTTTTTTTTTAAGATGGCGTATATGATCACAAGGCATACACCGAGAAGTCTCCTGGGAGAATGATTAAGGCTAAGGCAAAAGCCGAACGCACTGCAGTACGCCACGCACAACAAACGCAAGTGCATGCCCATATTGGCCCATCCACATCCATCTTCCGCAACGGCCACGCCCGGACCCTCATCAGAGACCGCGACACCAATGCCGGTTGACAGCCCACATGAGGTCTACGAACCGCCTTCCACGAGCAAGGAGACTCCTCCCCCAGACCGGACCAAGATGTTACGTGGGAAACCCAAGGTCGTTGGCAGGTTTATGCAGCTCATTGTGCCCATCTTGGTGGACGTATACGCGGAAAGCGTCATCACAACCGTGAGAATCAAGACGCTCACGGGCCTTCTGAAAGCCATCAGTTACTTGGAGACCGACGGTATCAAGCGAGTTTTAACGGTAAGTGAAGACTACGGAGTTCTCAGTGAGATAGATCAAATTCCCTTTCCTAGTCGATACCTATCGCGAGTTTGCGTCATCCATCCTATCATCCAAGGACCACCCGACCCTCGTTATTGGCGCTTTGCAACTCGTCGGGCTCCTCCTTTCCAAGGCCCCAGAAAAGTACCGAGCGGCCTTCCGGAGGGAGGGTGTATTCCAGAAAGTCGGGCCACTTGCTGAGCGTCTGCTTGTCTCCTCGAGGAAAAAGGGCAGCAGCAGCAGCAGCGACGAAGACAACGACAAGGTCCCATCTGATGCTTCATCGGCGCCCAACCTCCCTCCACCCCTTCCCATTTCGGTTTCTCCCGCGATCGCTGCCAGCATTCCCGGTTTCAAGATGCTGTCGTCACTGTCGCTAGACCCCGAGGGCGCACTATTCGTCTCCGGTACCTCACTGGCAAGGGGAGCACGGACACTGACAATGTATCCGCAACGCTTCGCCGTCTGGTCAAGCGCATTTCTTCCCGTCTGCCAGTGAGAAGGAGATCAGCAACGCATTGAAGGAACTTGCAACGCTATTTACCTCAGCGCATACATCCGTGTCGAGCATTGAGCTTCTGCAGAGCGGTGTCATGGGTGGACTGCTGCAATTCGCCACCGACAAGTCAAAGAACAGTACGTGAGATGTAAGACTTCTTTCTATGCGTATATTTATTTGATTCGCTTCAGTCTCCATCGCTTGACGCCAGGAGCTGCTGCTTGATGCCTTAACTGCTCGCAAGTCGAAGACACTCGCTAGTTTGCAGACCCCTTCGCCATTTTCATGAAGAAATTATAAGAGAGCTTGACGTGGATGGAGCATTCGACGTGGTCGCCATAACCCAAGGGATGGGCAGTATGTCGCCCCCAACTTTTTGAGCGGGCAACTTTTCTCATGTCTTTCATAGATTCAGAGATGCAGTGCTCCGTCACCCCTAGCCCAGCAACTGTACCTGTGTCTAGTCGCCTCCGATGGTTCTGACACTCTGACAACTTCAACAACATCGTCGTATCCATCCATGCTATTGCGACTTTGCAGGCTCTACATGACTACCTCCGGCCTCGTGTTTCCAGCTTGATGTCCAGCAGATCACGCCTCAGGTGGCGTGCTGGCCGCTCTTGCTAGCGCCACATCAGGTCTCTCTTCTACTCCAAATACACTAGAACAGCCAAAAGCTAGTACATCAGCGGGCCTGTCCTCCACAACTGTCGAGCGCAGACGTAGCCAAAGACTGCGCGCTCAGAGCGCCCCCTGGAAGCCGGCCCGTCTAATCCGCCGCTCGCCCCACAGTGCAGAACCCCTAGCGTCTGCATTAGGGGAGCGCATACATAGACGTCTTGATACATGGATGTGTGGGCAACTATTGTTAAGCCTGGAGGAACTGGCAAATTTCGATCTGCCAGATGTTGAGACACGGAGCATGAAAGTGCATCACGCTGGATCGCCCAGATTGCAATAGCGACTCGTAATTTTTTCCATGTTAACCCCCTCATTCTTAGTCTTATGCTTTCAAGCACACAAATCATGACATGTCATTTCTTTTATTTGCTACTTAACCAAATAGGTATCCTTCTCGTACGTTCTATCCTACAACCCTTACACACCACAATATGCTACCAAGTCCCAACAATGCTGAACGGTCACCCCAGTGCTCGTCCTGCCATGTCGCAGCCCTCGGAGTGACGTCGTCCATGTTCCACTCCCAAGAATCAGGATCATTGCTTGCTTTAGAACGACACAAGGATCCAACCCTTCGCCCAATTCGTCTTGGCGTCTGCCGTGACGTAGTTGACGAGGAAGCACGCGCCGACGAGAAGAACGGCCTCAAACAGATCTAAGTGAAGTGGCTCTTCAAGTCACCCTGGTGAGCCCATTAGACGAGGAAGAGGCCTTTACCGAAGAGCAAAGACATCAGCTTGTTCAGCCACCAGCCAAGCAACGTGACAAATGGCATCCAGAAGAGCAGGAACTGGGTACTCAGGTCGGTCGCACGCGCCTCAGTGAGGATGTCCAGATCCGACGGCGCGCGGGAGAAGTGGTGCATGCAGGAGCGAATGAAGAATCAGATGGCGAGGACTGCATCGGCGGAGAAGGACACAACTGGAAGGAGGACAATGCCGAAGCACTACACGAAAAGATTGAGCATGCAAGAAGATATCACCGAGGTGAAAAAGCAGAGAGGGAGAAGGCTCACTCTTCCTGTATGCTGTCTCTGGTTCGCAAAGTTTCTACGCTGCTAACGAGCCGTTGGGAGAGATTTACAATCGATCAGTGAGGGTACGCAGAGGACGTATGAATTCGGCTGTGAAGCCATTAAGGGAACGGTGGCCATCAACAGGATGATGATACACGCCCAGGGGTTAACTTTGGGATCTGCTCTTTCAAGCTTGCGTTCCGTTTACAGTGCCTCCTGCGGGATATCGGGATGTGGCTTGCACGTTGCCCTTGCCTGGAGGATCATGAAGGTAGAAACGCGAGCAGACATAGCTGCGAGTTTATGTTGGCTTATATCGACGCGAGGTGCCTTACCACCTAATTGAGAAGGGCGCACATTACGGGGAGTATCACCGAAAAGTCACGACTGATGCGAAGAAAGTCGTCACAGCAAGAATCCGTCTGGCTTGTGGAGCCCGAATCGCCACTCATGTTATTACCATCGATTGCAGCGAAAAATGCTGCGGGCAAAAGTCAGCGCAAGGACGCTGCCTTAGAATCAGCACCGCCTGACAAGGCGGACTGGAAGAGCGTTACGGACCCGACTGCGAGGAGGGTGAAGTTTAATTGGGAGCGATGAGGGAGCAGTTTCTGCCCCCATGCCCTAGCGCCGCAGATGAGGAATGCCGTTCCGGGTACGAGTAGTACGTGTAGCAGAATGACACCTAAGATGGATAAGATGTGAGGATGAACGCCCACGGCCGCAACGTAGAGCACAGCACTCGCCAGTGATGGTGGACTGGAGAACCTTGAGGCTACGTAAGTCAGCAACAGCCTATAGTGTGCACAAGCACGAAACATGTTATGCACGTACTCGCATCGAATAAGGAGAACGATGGTGAGGGTAGCTTCGACAGCGCTGCAGGTCACAGATCACGGTCAGCAATTAGTCAAGTGATGCGCTGATAAGTCGGACACACTTGTTCAACGATCAGTCCCCAAGATCTGGTCCGCAATACACCGCGAGTTGCTCTCTGCCCCCAGTCGAAGAGCTTTTCGAGCGCCGTGATGGCTATGAAGCTCACTGAAAGCATGTTTTGTGAGCACATGAAGGAAAACACAAAAAAAAAAAGTATGATAAATACATACGTGCAAAGGTATGCCCAGGAGACCGTCCGTCGTAGTGGGACGCCCATGCGACAGGAAGGCAGACAGACGAGAAAGATATTCAGCCCTACATCACGAGAAAGCAAGCGAATGAGTATTCACGTGTGTGTACCGTGCCCCCGTACCGCGAGCGGCACGGACTGTTGGGCGATGCCATCGCATTGGTTTCATCGGTAGAGTGTGTTGATATGGGAAGAAGCCCCGGGACGGGACGTGTTTCAAATTCACCTGAAGACTCGCCCCAAGGTTTTCCTGTCGGATTGGGTAATGGCTTTCTTGATTCAGGTGCTATTGGTACCATGAATGTTAGAAACAAAAATGCCTGTGAACCCAATGGGACATTACCAGGATTTGTGGTAGGCTCACTGGGCGCCTCCCATGGATCCCCGTTCTTGGTCTTAATGAGAGTCCCTCTTGTGCTATAGATGATGGAGACAAAGACATGACGTTCACTATCAGTTCAAATGGTGGTGAGAAATGATGGAGGAATCACCAGACGGCTGGACAAGACCCTTGCGATCAGCTAGCTTGGCGAGAGGGTTATTTTCACCTGTTTCGTGGGTTGGGTCAAGTTGCGGATGGGAAGGTATGCACATCTGCCCATTGTCTCCCCCTTCACCACTCGGCAGTGTTGAGGGAGCATCACCGCCAGTCTCTCGCAGCGTTCGCGTATCAGGCAGGCCGTCCATAGCTGCGGAATGGGGTTGCCCGACTGGTCACATTGACTTCAACGACTTGATGGGACCAGGAGGCGTTCCACCATCTCTATGGGCCACTCGAGTGGTAGCAGGCGCAGGTGGGATGACATGGAAGGTGGAAGGGGATAAAGAGGGTGCAGTCTGGGTTTGCGAGTCACCAGCCACACTTGAGGGTCGCGGCCAATGGTCCGCACTGGAGTTTGTCCAATAATTGGTTGACGATACTCTGGTGATATGTTTGGGTTGGCTTTGTGTTGTAAATGACGTAGGAGGTGGGGAGATTGAGCTTCCCGTCCTAGCTAACGATGGCGCTGAATCTGAAGGACGCCAGAGCTACATGCCCTCAGTGGCCCACTTGCCCTGTCCATCCTCTCGGAATGATACCTGAAACATACAAACGCGCAGAAAACGATTAGCATCACGCGTTCCTCCATGTTGAAAAACAACTTTGTTTGGCTCATCGAACATGGAGATACGCACCATAGTCCAATGTATATTGCCCGAGGCGGTCATTTCACCTGTCCCACGCACTCGCGCGAGTTCCGGCTACACCTTGGCGATGTGCCAGTTGCCCGTGACATGGATCGTGGGTTGCCCGGGCCACGCCGCAGGGGCACACGAGTATTGCGTGATGCGCAGGGTGAGTGGGACGATGCGCGTCACTCCGTACAGGGTCAGGTGTATGAAGCGCTTGGAGAGCGGTTTTGCCAGTGTCGTCATTAGCCAACCATAACGATTTGAGTAGGAGAGTGGGGAGGCGATAGAGAGGGTGGCACATTGTTTCCTGCAGAAGGGGTAGATATGTATGTGAGCACGGCAAGGTCGTGATTGGGAATGCATGGCCACTCTATGCATGGAGCAAATCATTATCATCCAGCCAACAAATACATTGTCTAATGATAACATCAAATAGGTCATCATGCGCGAGGAGGGGATCAGGTGACACACTGCCACTGTCCCTCCACCAGCCCAGTCGTTGCCTCGTTGGAAAGTGCGTTCCTCTTCAGGTCATCGCACAGTTTATGACCAAAGATGGAAATGGATGGTCCATCCATGGCGTTGGAGGAAAGTGTGAAACTGGACAAGACCAACGAGTGTGTGTATGAGGACACGGACGATAGTTGCCGAGGACTTGGTTGATTCCCAAATATTTTGAGGTTGATTCACATTTGGTTCGAAAGATTGACAAGCGCGCGTACCAAACCAAAACAACCACACGCCAAACAGCTAGATGACTAATCGAAATGAGTCAGACCTATATGGCTTCGGCTTTATATGCATAAATCACTGAGTGTCAATATAAGCCTTGCCAAAAATACCAACAGCACGACAATCCGAGGACAAGCGTGCGAAGCAGACCGCTACAGTTGTACTAATGAAGATTATTGAAAAGTGATGTCATTACCGTACCGGACTGCTATCCCCACGGGCCACGCGGTTGCGGCCAGTAGCAACTGTATGCTGTCCTCCCTATCCCACGTTCTAGTCATCTAGCACAACATTCCTCTCCTCATGTATTCTTCCCGTGATGTGAACAGTGATATTTTACATCCTCCATCACCCCCGGAGACAATCCCGTCAGGTGTACCACCTCACGTCGCCCAATCCAATCGACATCGCCCTGCCTCGTGGCCAGCCAACGTCTCGTCAAACTCTGCAACTATCCACCAGATCCATAATGACTCAACAACATCGGTTCCTCGTCGGAGAGCTAAGCCACGGAGGTTTTTAGGGCTACGGTCCTTCGCGAACCTCGCTGGGAAAATACCCTTCTTTCGTCGCACTCCGCGTCTCGCAAGCGAGAATCACGTCACCGCTTCTGCTCAACCGTCCCGAAGGGAACACCGTCCGGCATATGGTCCATCCTTCCCTATCCTACATACGACCTCACATGACCGAGGAGGCCAGGTGAGCCATTCATTCGACTTGATGCCGCCTCTTGTAGTCCTTACTGGTAGCCCCCACTGCAGGCTCCCGCTGGTGCAGACCACGCCCAAAACGTTGCCGAGCGCCCCGTATTCCTGTCTAAGTTATCTGATATACTCTTTTTAAGAGCTCGAAGAAAGCAACAACAGAGCGTAGCACATCCTAGTCCCGCGCATCCTCCTATCATCTCTCCCCCACCTCGAGGGTTATTACCGAATCGCACATCGCAAGAGGCCGGCAGCGATACTCCCTTGAGCCCCGAAGCAAGACAGCTGGGGGAACAGAATCAGGCACTGCGCCGCCAGGCGCACTCACCTCACAAACGAGACGTAACTAGGCCTTGCTACCTGCAAGTTGATCGCACCCCATCCGACCAACCGTCTGTTGGAACGTCCACTTATCCTCCCGCATCCTTAAACTATCCGGGCGTATCTGCGTCATCCTCATCGTCTCGCCCAATACAACCATTAAGAAGGACATACGTACCCAAGGGCCCACCTCCAGAGAAGCTGAAGGCACCACGGATTGGGGCTCCTTCCAGATTACCCCACTTTCCCGACGAGGGAGATGGGAGAGCACTTCCTAACAAGCATGCTGAGAACCCCTCAGTCACACCAAACGACCGAGTTCATACGGACCCTCCTTGGGAACCACAAAAGGGGCCTTCTTCCTTAGGAAATGATCCACAGGTGAGTAAAAATATCTCAGCTCTCACATCCGAGATCATGACCCGCATTTCCAACCCAGGCGGTCGCGCACAGTGAAGATGACAACCGTGAGGTCTTCGTCGATGCTAACAGTGTCAGCGACAACGGCCCACGCTTGCCAAAGCCCGAGTTGGCAAGTCATGACTTACGTTCGATGCTGGCTACAGACAAGCTGACTTAACCGGTGATCAGATATCAAACGGATCAATTTCGACTGAAAGCATTTCTGGCACAGGTAGTAGTGAAAATGGACCAGGGAGTTTATGTTTATTTTGGGGTTTTTGGTAGGGATCTGTGCGTAACTTATACGATTACGAAGCCATGTGTAACAATTACCCGATGTGTAGGCAAAAATGTACTTTTAGAGCTCCATACAGTACTCGTGAAAAGAGTACTGTACGCGATAGCAACACAACACCAGTCCGCCGGCAACTTGCGGAGGAGCACACGGGTCTCCGTCTCTAAAAACGTCGATACGTTCCCACAGTTTCTGCATTTCTCAAATCAACAAAAACAAAAATATTGTTAAGAGCCGATGGCGCAGGTCGACATTACATGGTGCCCGTGTCCACTTTAGAGTTTTGTCACTGTGCTGCCACTCTGACGTCGCGCTTCCTAGACGACCGTTTCTGCACATTCAACTTGCTGCTGCTGCCGCCGCAGTGAGTGCCGCGCCCTTCCCTAACAGCCGCACCCAGCACGTTCCTCGTGATGCCCCTCGACACGCAACAGGTCCGATCCGACCAATGTCGCCTCCCATCCCGCCACTGCGTCCTCCCACCGACGACACTCACCGCACTCGCACGCGCCGGTGCTAACCGTGCTGCACATGGCTTCTCATGCGCGCACGTGCGGCATCGTGGGAGGTGCGGTAGACCCGGTGGGACGAAAGGAGCAGGGGGACGGTGGAGTCCCGCTGCACCGGAGTAGTATGACCGTAGGCCCACTTGGTGGCTTTGCTGCATTTGCAACTGTATGCTCAGACCGCGAATGTTATTGGTGACTCAGGTTATACTATTTGGGGATGTATCCCTACAAATATATCCTCCATCACAAACGTCTACGCCACAATATGTGTTGCACGTTGGTTCGGTATCGGCTTCCTCTTCGTGATCCGCTATGATACGACTGCACGATGCAGAGAAGCGGGATAAATGAGTACGTCGGAGCCAATAGAAATGTCGTTGCCTCCAAGCTGCCTACTAATCGGCAGGTGGGTGACTTTTAATCAGGTAATTGATCTTTGTTCACTCGTCGCCGTTCTTAGACTTGAAGCCCCTTGTCCCGCACATATACTGGGCGTGTCAAGGTTAATGTACCGACCATGGCTATCGTCTGGTCACCGCAGGTACGCATATGTGTGAAGGTGAGAGCGGTGAGCTCATGCGTGCGGAACAAGGGCACGATGGGATGTGGGACTCCATTTGATATTTTCATTATGGTCAGCTCCCGTAGTGCCAATTCTACGTATGGAGGGTTTGTTCTTCGCTCACACATCGCCTTTCTAAATGAACTGGCGACGCCTATTCTGGAGTAGAAAGGAATGCTGGTCGTGAGATCTGCATCGGGGGTCCGAGGACAGACGATCTGATGAGAGCTTGATACAGTAACTCTGAACATAAGTCTGGCCAGTATGTAAGGAAGAACACGGTGTGACTTCTAAGGGACGTCTTACCAGATGTTGTCGTCGGAAACCGCGTCTCTTCATCTCGCTGACGGCAACATTCTTGTCCTGGGAGGGAGTTCCGCCATGTACAGTGGACAAGTTCGCCGTCGCTGGCATATTAAGGACCACATGCGTGTTCTGAGTAGAATTCGAAAAGGATACCATAGTAGAAATCGGATTGACGACAAAGATAGATTAGCACGGATGAGAATTGCCCACGTAGGTCTTTCTTTTGACCGTTACTGAAGTCATAGAAGAATATCGCGAGTATTCGAACCCAGATTTCTGCGTGGTCTGGATCTCCTCGATGATTGTCGAGCTGGCCGACTCCGTAAGTGCTCGAGTCGGAAATATCGAAGAGTTAACGCACCAGAGCACACTTTCCATGGCCAGCGTCTGCGAACGAGTAAGCGCTGCGTGGAAGCTCACGTTTCCCGTGGACCCATAGCAGGGAACTTGGTCTTGATGCCTTCCATCCTGGGAGTGTCACCTGAACGGATCATACCCCCGTCCCGCTCTGCAGTGACCCGCGAGCGATGTGGTAAAATTTCCATGGGTCGAGGGGGAAACGGCAAATATCTTGATGCAGATTTTCACTTACCAGACAATCGCGATGATTAGACGCAGCGACCAACGTTAAGGAATAACTGATGAATGGATGACTAGTATCGTCAGAGGAGGCGCTCACGACTTGCGTGCTGCCAAGTGTCCGCAGTAGTCGTCGTTCCACCACCAGTCCAGCCTCGAGATCAGGTCGCCCGCAGCTTGGAGGCCATGGGCCTGGGTGGCCGCCGGCCCGTCGCTCACTTCCGACGATCTACGTGACGAAACGCCCTATGCCTGTGCCCAGTGTCGTCGTCTCAACCCACCGCAAGGGAGCCCAAACGAGGGCAAAGCAGGGTTGGGTGCAACGCGCTGCGTCCGAGCGGACGCAAGCTTAAAGTGCTGAGAGGGGCACAGACTCCACAACCCGAAAAACGTGGGGCTCCGTCGATTCAAAGACCCACGTTCGCGCAACCCAGGCACAGTGACCGGTCCCCGATGAGGGTGCCACATGCGCTCTAATCCATGTCCCAGCCTGAGTGTCGTCACAATCGGTCTCCTGAAAGCATGAAGCTGCTCGACTTGCCCGCCGAAGACCCGGAGAAATGGGGGTGTGTCAACAAGGGGCAACTCACCTGTCCTCCTTGGCAGCACGGAAATCCTGACTGTCTTCCATGGTCACGAATGCCATCGCAAGAGATATCGAATCCCCGGGCATTGTCGCATGTGAATGAGAAGGAGCGCCATTGCCTACAGGCACCACACCTGCTCTGGCCGGGGGCACTGTTGGCATCAAGCTCACTGGCAGGGCTGAGACAGCCACCACTGCAAAGCCTGAGGCGTTGGAACCCGGGGCGTATGGGGCAAAACGCCACTGCAAGGTGAGGCCACGCATGTAGTCGAGAGGCTGCCGCGAAAGGGTGTGCGAGCTAGATGCCCCTGCCACCAGAGGGCTGGCGCAAATAAAGGCGCCGCCATGAAAGAGAGAGGGCGAATCGACGCGGAGCCCGAACGTAGAATCGGCCACGAGGTGCGGCGACTGAGCTGGCGCAAACTTGAGGTGCCGTCACGAGTAGACACGACGGAGGGGAGGCTGGCCACCTTGAAGGGCACAGTCCTTGGAAATCTTCAGTTGTCCGCACTAAAGCTAGTCAGAAAGTGACAATACCAGCAACAAAACAACCACGCACCTTGGCCCATACTTTTGCCATCCTACCCCACCATTGAGGGCCAATCTGATTTCCATTTGGGGCCCATACAGAAGGTGCAATGTCATCCTAAAAATGTAGAAGTGTCGCATAAGGCAAACACACACACCTCTGGGCGGTCGTCACACCCCGCGTCACCCGTCGTTATGCGCCAATGGGGCTTCGCGTGATAAATACGAGACTCATGACAAGATGATTGTACAAAAGATCAAACGAAACAAAGGGTTCACCAAACTGGAGAACACCTGGGGACATGTCCTAGTGAAAGAAGGGGACCTCCCGAACAACTTGATAAACATATGGGAGGTTTTAGTGGGTAGTATCCCATCCGGGATGTGCTTAAACACATTTTCTCCTCACCCGGCCTAACCAGGCTCCAGCGTGTCACTGGCTGACGAATGTCTCCCACCACGTGGATAGTTTAGTTGATAGCTACTTATTGAGAAATACAAAAGCTTTCCAAAAAAACAAAAAGTGTCGTTGTCTCGACCTCGCGGCTAACTTACGTTCTAACTTCTACTCTGTTCTGCCCGCCAACGTCCCTTCAAGTTCTATATTCGCTTAAGTTCCGTGTCAAACAACATCTATTCAATGTCTCAACGTGCTCGCCAGGATCTCGAGAGGGGGAGTGACACTAGTATGTAGTACCAGACGCTCTGCCATGACCTCGCTCAGTTCACGGATATGTGTGGTAGATGGTCATTCTGACCAGCCCCAACCAATACAACTTCCGCCACTCCAGTCATACCAAGGAGAAATCAACTATGGTGATAGGTCATGGCCGCTGTACGCCATGTACTCTAAGGTCACTCAGGAAGAGGACAATAAATTGGCTGAACGCTGGCAAAAAGCCTTAGAGGGGCTCTTAGTTTTTGTGAGCCCTCATTTCACTCCCCAATTTTGCATACCCCAATCGGAAATCATAGACTGGCTTATTCTCTGCCACTGTCGCTGCATTGCTCGCAGTCACAATCCCGGACCTCAAGCCCAGCTCTCGGGACACCTCGGCCTTCTACCTTGAGAACATTTACCAGCTCTTAGCAAACCAAAGCACATCTAATGGACTGACCCCATCCATTTTGGCTAAACCACCGGCATTCTCTCCACCAAAGTATGCGGTCTGGGTGAACTCACTCTGGTCATTGGCCCTGCTTATCAGCCTAACGGGTGCAATGTTTGTGACGTTAGAACAGCGTCGTGCATTCCACTATCTAAGGCTTACTCAAAAGAAAGGCCATTCCCCAGTAACCCGAGCGAGGTTTCACGCAAAAGTTGCTAAAAAGTACGGGGCATTGATCTTCGACGATAGCCCATATCTCTTCTGTTTACACCTTTCCCTCTTTCTCTTCGCGGCTGGTCTTCTCGTCTATCTCTTCAATATCAACCGTGCCACCTTCGGTGCTGTGGTTTGGGTGATCCCGATCACCACCGTGCTATACGCGCTTCATACGGTGTTCCCTTTTTTCAACCATAATATTCTATATGTCACACCGTTTTCTCCAATGGTTTTATGCTTGTATCTCGGTGTTCTATGGGTAATGGTTCAGATCTTCTCCAGGATAAAACCCCTCCACGGCCTTTCCATCAAGACAAAACAGCACCACCGTGACTTGAGCGACCGTTACAGAAAGGGCGTCTTGAGGGGTAACGCAAAGTTGCTCGAGGAAGCAGCTTCAAAGCCGTCATCAAAAATCGATGCCAAGGTTTTGGAACGCATATTACTTGTTCTGGATGGAGATCACTCATTCGAGACATTTTTCGACGCTGTCCCTGGATTCTGTGGCTCAAGACTAGTACTAGCCCAACCTCTCGATTCGCGAGTTAGGACCAAATTGCGGCAGTCGTTGGATGGATTCTTAGTCCGCACATTTTCATCCCGATTGGTCCCCGAATCCGTTAGAAACGATCGATTCATCACCTGCCTCAATGCAGCCCATTCGGCACTCGGATTCATTGAAGCTTCGCAGATCCTAGAAAACTTTTTCGATGGACACAAGGATGAAGCTCTGAAATCCGTTGAATTGGGGCATTCTCTGATTTGCTGGGGCCATAGCATCGATGATTCGATTAACCCGATTGTACGAAGGATAGCTGCCTGCATCATCGCCCACGCCCAGGATCGCGATGACCGTTGGACCAAGCTCGTTAAGGAGGCATTTGACATACCTGATGGTGTCATTCGGGACTACGTCGCGCATGGCGATAGCATGTTACTTGCCATCTTGAACCATGTCACACGCAAAGCTCTTCGTGTCGGTCGTTCGGAACAAGATGTCTTGGAATCGATTTCCAAATTTGACATATGCAATACCGCTGCAGAGTTGCGATACGACTTCTGCGCTCTGTGGAATGAAATCGTCCAAGAGGCGAGGAATGAGGGATTTGGAAGCACTCCCACTCAAATTCTTGCTGGGATCCGCCATCTTTTTATTACTCTACATCAAGGCACTAACGCTGCCCCGAACCAATTCCCTGCCCCCCTTGATTCCATCGACGATTCCGATGCCATCCTTAGTCAGCCATCATCGTATCCGTTGTGCAACATCCCCAGTCATCACCCAAACTCGGCCGCACAAGATCTTACTATCGCCCCTCCTACCATCCCTCCCCCTCAATTCAGAATTCCAAGCCATTCTGAGCCCGTCATCGGGGTATCTATTGTGCAACGTCCCCAATCATCACTCAGACTCCGCCGCACACAGTCCTGCTCCCACTTTCCTACCGTCACTCTGCCCACCTGGCCTGGTTATCCACACATATCTTCACCTCGCCCTGCTTTAGTGACCCCGCCTCCTCTGACTAATTCCCCAGATGTGGTCACCAAAGATGCCATGCCAGATTTCGCTGACAACTCCGCCATCTCGGGCACTGCTGACCCGACCCATGGTTCTTCTTCCAGTTCTGGCCCTACCGTGGAACAAGTTGAGGAAACTAGAACGACCCCCCCTGTCGTCTTTGGCGCCTTACCCACACCTATCCCAACCCCGGCAATTTCAGCCACACTACCCTCATCCATGGACCCTGTCACGACACAAACTCACTTCCTCCATCAACCACCCGGAGCTCCGACCTTGACCACCACGCCTTTACCTGTTTCTCTGCAGATTACCACGGACTACGATCAACACCCTAGCCCTGGAAGAACCCTTGAACAAGACGATATCCACGATTCCCGCCCTATCACTTCGAGGATCGATCACGATCCACCCCCACCAGGTGGTGCAACCCTCCTCTGATATTGCCACTGGCTTTAGCGTCAGGAGGATCAGCTGCACGGTATGCAGAAGGTCACGGTGCTGCCAATGATTTCGCCTGCGGAGATCTTACCAACTATCAAGCAAAGCTATTTCCCATTTTTGCCCTCTTGTGAAAACCCGAAAATGATTGGATGTTGCTTTCGAGTAGTCACTTCAATTATGACGGGATTTTAGGACCATTTGACCCAGAATGATTGTGTTTCTTGCTATTGGACTGGTTTTACCTCTTGTCTTTCTTTCCTCTCTGATCATATTCTGTGTGGTCGAGGTTGGCTTGATTATATACATCACATACCCGTGCCAGTTTCTTATCTCGTTATGTTTTGAATGGTATGATGTCGCCTGTCCTATACACCACTCATCAGATTATTTTCCCATCAATATTCTCGCGACAAAAAAAGTCGCGCTACGAAATTGGAATACAGCCGCTTTCAAGATGATGTAAGGGCGATCTTTCGCTTGCCCCCGCCTCTACTGACATTGCCACCGGCCCTCTGGACATTGGACATAACCTTCAACTCCTGGATAGCTTGTCGGCAATGGCGAACCGTGAGAGTATCACGGTTGCCCAGCTGTGCATCGCGTGGGTTGCGGCGCTCCCCGGATCCTCGTGAGCTCTCTTTTTCTTTTTCCCAACCTCACACCCCCGCTCGTGACTCGTCGGTCACCCTGTCCTAATCGTGAACCCCCGTTGCGGGCGCCGTAGGAATGCGAAGCGTATCTTAGAAAATCCGTCAGCAGGTGACGTGGAGCTGTCGTGGCAGTGTCGACGGAAGACCCTGCATAAATTGCGTAGCCATTGGAGAGGTATACAAGGAAGGGTGCGCGAGATGTAGATGGTCTCACGGAGCAGCAGTTACATCTCTGGGGTTGAGCGTTGAGATTCGGCGGAATGAAAGGGGTGTATGGTACGTTTGTATGAATTGTCGACTCGTTCGAAGTCTGTGTCTGGTTGTTATAACTAACGTCTTCTGCGCCGGTCTAGCATTCCGAACATGACTGATTTGCACCCTCCCTGGGTGCCAGTCACATATAACCCGCGTTCCTCCCTGCTGCTTTGGTTGATGAGGGCTGAGGCCTGAGGTTTCGAACACCTTGACCAGTCTGAGGGTACCGCATCTTTCCATCAAGTTCTGGCGCCGTAGTATTCATGAGCACGCAGGCAGAAGTCCCAGTTGACACAATGTTTGAACCTTCGTCAATGACCCCAGGTCCGACGTCTTGATCTACTTCTGAGAAGACGTGGCCAGCCTAGTGGAAGTGCATCTTCTGAGGACCACTGGCACTCCTGCCACGCGAATTCGACTCTACTCTGTTACAGTATCCACACTACGATCCATACCTGTTCCTACCGTGTACTGTATATCTTCCCGCCCTACTTCAACCTACTGTATCATGCTGTCTTGCCAGTGTATCAAAATGAAGCGCAACGAAATACCCAGGCTGCAGAAGTACTCCGTGCCATATGATATAGTCTTATGATGCCTTCATACCCTATCGGAACTACGACTCTGACTACGGTATCATGGCTATGGAGAAAAAGCTGGTCTGATGATCATCGACCTTTGTTTTTACTTGCGAAAGAAATGAAATAAAAGAGTTAAAGACGCCCGATAATCGGTGTGGAGTGTAAGCGCTGTAAGCGCTTGAGTACAACTTCCGTGTCTCGCTCACCGCCCACTCTTCTTGCGGCTGACGCTGAGACGCGCCCACCATCGCCCGCCCACCACCTTATCATCGTGCCAGAAAACTCATCGGAGGTACCACCGACCGTGCTGTCCACATTGCATGCAAAGGCGACTTCCATTCCCGACGACATCGCCGCCGCGAGCCTGCATCCGTTTTCCGCTGCGAGTGAACAAACCGTCGCGCTCTTCCAAGCCCTCTTCGGCATCACCGAACAACTCACGCACACCATCACGCAGCACTCGAACACCGTCGTGAACGACTCGAGGACCGTTTCGCTCCTCCTGCAGCTGTCCGCCGGACAGCACACCCTTCATCTCGAACGTACAAAGCCTACTCCCAACCCCCCTTTTCCTCTCACGGCTCAGATCTCGGGGCTCACATAATCCCACGCACGATACGACACGACTTTTACACACCTAATTCTCGCACGCAAGTGGCGCGGACTATGGCTGCCGCCGAAGAGCGCTTTCGCGTCGACACGGGCCCGGGGTACGATGGCCCCTCGGACGACTCGAGCGTGCTGGCGCAGATCAGCGCGTTGACCTCAGTGGCAGGCATACAGGCGTACCCTCCCGAACCACCGGGTGCGGACACGATGATGCTCGGGGGACAAGTGGTCGTGCTGGACGCGTTTTTCTCGCACCTTGTACGTGACACGGTTAAGGGCGCCGACAACAACGACGGACGCTGGTTGCGCGAAGCGCTCGGGTATCTTGTGCGCCTTGATCAGCTCGCCGCGACGCAGGAAGGGAATGCTGGGGCGCGTTGGTTCGGAGAGGTGGATGTGCTCTCGAAGGAGCTCGCGAAATTCACGCAAGAGGAGGCTGCTCTCCTTGCGCAGTACGTCACTCCTCACTCCCTTTTCTTTTGGGATTTTCGTCCGTGAACGGGCGTTGGAAGGATCTCCCGTTATGCTCGTACAAACGAACGTGCTTATGCCAAGTTAACAGGATAAGGGGACAGCTGTAAGTTCCCCTTGATGTCCTCTTGCTCCATGGACACGCACTGGCGCTTCCATACCTTCACTTTCCAGCTCTCTGCTTCCTGGTCTATCTCTCGCCCCGCGCCTATCTGTCCATCCAACGCAGCGCTCTGGTGAACGCTGCCCAACAGCTTCTGTCGATCGACATCCCATCCTCTCACCTCTATAACTGTCTCAACACGGACCCTTCACCCCGAGGTGTCACACGTGCCGCACTCACTCTCGTACCACTTGAACAGACACCATCGCCCCCTCCGGACCCACTTCTGGCTTCTCGTCCGTCCTTTCCACTCGCCCCCACAGGGCTCGGATTTAAGCACGATTTCCCGTTACCCACGACGGGCGCGGATGCCGGGAAGTATGGCTGGGTTCTTTCTTTTGGAAAGGGCATCATCATGAGTCAAATCTCGGATGTTGGAGATCGCGCGCGTGGTGCAACCGCATGACCAGCTGTCGTACTGGCACCGGACCGAACCTATCATTCATGACCGGAGGATGGGCGGACATGCTGGTGCTGATTCTTCTTCGTAACTTCTCTCATATTTTGTTGGCTGACGACGAGTACGTAGTTGAACCCTGAAGGGGCATTTATCAGCGAACGGTACACGGCCACATATGTGCATATTCAGATTCGAAAGGACGCTAGAACTCCGAATTGATTTCCTGAACAGGTCTCGCCCACGAGTATGCACCCGCCCTTGCGCTTAACGCTCACGACGCCGGACGAACCCGGATTCCTGTTGGAACGTGTTCAGGTACACAACATGCAAGAAGTCTGGGCCGTCCTGGAGATCGTGCGAGATCAATGCTGGCTCAACGACACCCTAAGTGAAATTTCTTGGGTGCCGGAGGCCATCGCAGGACTTCCCGTAACAGACGGCCCTGAGACGGAGGCGACCGAAGAAGAGCTGAGAGCGCTCCTCTCAGGTCGGCGCGACAACCCCTATCTGCCGTTTGCTTTGACTGACTAACGTGGCTTTCAGGGACTTATACGCCCCGTTCGATACCAGTCAACATTTACGTCCTATCCGCAGGTTTGGGGCTCACTTTCCCCGAGCGCCCACCGATGCCAGGGATGGTCATTATCTCCGTAAGCCTGAGTGGAGCGGCAGGAGCGGCAGGAGCGACGGTCGAAGTTCAAGGCGCTATGGGCGCGGATGTCCAGATGTCAACTCTGGAGGAAGCGGTCCGGCGAGGAGGTACCCTCGGACTTCCAGGGCGCGTATGGGCGGCATCTCAAGCGGCGCCGTAGATCGGCATTCAGGTGTTCCCTTAAGAAAAAAAACGCCGGACCTTTGGTCACGTCAGGTGTGCATTTGTACTTGTACTTTGGTCTTCATTTCGCTTGTGACTGCTGTAGG
>Ga0307512_10000966_pt1 | contig 42302 bp, 37 predicted proteins | sample 14_EM_MG_FD_200267 | JGI IMG/M metagenome (GOLD analysis project Ga0307512, IMG submission 200267) | Populus trichocarpa ectomycorrhiza microbial communities from riparian zone in the Pacific Northwest, United States - 14_EM | ecosystem: Host-associated > Plants > Roots > Unclassified | place...
CAGGAATGCCCTCCTAGGGTCTGATACTCTCCTGAAATTGACGCATCTAAGTTTACACTCCACATCCTCTCAGACACTCCTGGAGGCTTGCAGTGACTAAAATACATTTTGCTGATGCTATGCAACGTGACCCATCGCCTGGGTGACGGGCAGGGTGTAATTCTCCGTCAGGGGGTACGAGGTTCCATCACAGCCATCAGAGCCGTCCGGAACACCCTGGTGTTTCTGACGGAAACTAGAGTTGTTGCTGATGCACATCCTCTCAGACACTCATGGAGGCTCCCAGTGGCAAAAATATATTGTGCAGATGAATGCGGTGTATGTAGTATTCTGTGTATGCTGTACTTGGTGTGTGCTGCACTCAGAGATAACTCAAGATCATGGCATGGAGTGATGAGGAGGGATCTTTTAACATTGTGTTCCTAGGTGATGGTAGAGTAGAGTGGATGAGAAAGAGACAGATAAGAGAAGATGGGGGAAATTGGCATGAGAAACTGGGACTGCAGAGTATATCGCGTCTGTTTCAATTTACCATTCCCATTATGGCAGGTGTGACTGCCGATCCACCTGGTAAGGACAATATTACACAAACATGTATAACCGATCTGGCAGGTTGTACTCCAGATTTCTCATATTGGCTTGTATCCTCCATATCGTACACATCTTCATTCCCCATCTCTCTATCTCGCTCCACACTCTACCATCATCACAGAACACAAAGTGAAATCATCCCTATATACCTCCCCATGTAATGATCATTGGTGAACATCTAGTACCACATACACTGAGTACAATACACACCAAGTACTGTTTACACCGAGTACTGGCATACCCTGAGTGCAACTTCCACCCGTGATTGTCTGTCATCCCTGCATTTTTATGATCACCAGTTGACACCTGAAAGTAGCTTCAGCTTCCGCAATGCCTCCCTACATGATTAACCGCCACCAGCTGGCTGACCAGCACAGCTGAAAGGTAATGTTACCTCTTCGCTTTCCCATGAGTAAACAAACTGATGAATAGAGTCTCAGCACATTGTGCACCTTCCATCGACCACCTCCATATTGTCAACCTCCAGGTACGAGTCCTCCACTCACGCTCGATCATTGGCTCCAAGTGCATCACTGCACTTGCTGGAAGACGGCCCCAGAGTGCATCTCCAAGTCCACTCGATCACCGCCTCATAGTGTATCTTCACATGTGTTCGATTAATGCATCCAAGTTTGCACCATCATGTCCTCTGTGTTGATCTCCAAACTTGCTCCAGGATGACCTCCATATGAATCTCTGGTTTTAGATAATCTTGGCCTCGAAGTGCATCTCCAAGCTCTGTTGATTACCACCTGCAAGTGCATTTCAAAGTTCACACTAGAACGAGATTGTGGTGTATCTCTGGTGTCACTCGATCATCCGCATCGCGCGCAGCTTCAATTGCTCACCAGCGCCACCTGCAGCCTGTTCACATATACTGTGTTTAGATAGGTAGCAATATAGATGCAGAGACACATTGATACATTCATGAGAATACTAACTGACGACATGTGGTTTAAAAATCATTGAATGATACGTAGTAAGTATGATCTTCAGGTGCACAAGCGGCATTGCCAATGAAGATGTTGTTTTTCCCAGACTGCACTGCAGTGATTTGAGGTGTTCTGAGGCATGTTATCTCCATTCTCTGGTCTGCAGAGGCTTCTTACAAGAGCCCCCAGAGTTCTTTCCTGTGTTCCCAGGGATCTCACCGGCACTCCCAGGGATATTGCCAGTTCTCCTGGGTGCTCCCCTGGTTGTCACCAGACCACCTATGTCCTTGCAGATTTGTCGCCAGTACTCCCTGGTGCACCTGAAGGCTACTACATTGGTCTAGTCAACTCTGGGATTTCACCACCCTGGGATTATGGTCAGACAACTCCCAAACACTCCCAGTGACAACAATACATTTTGCTAATGTAATGATCTGGTTCGTTGTCAGCAGAAGGAAGACTATTAACTAGTCATTTCTCGGTATCACTGAAAGGGGGTATATGATATGCTCTTGCCCACTGTTGTTGGGGATTGGCTATGTACTGTGAATATCAGAATTCCAGTCAGCAGTTGAAGGCCGTGTATGAAGAGTGGGATCATTTGAATTCGGATTTATTCGTGATGAGTAGTTGTCTACATCTTTATAGTCCTGTAACTTGATGATTTAATTGTCCTCCCTGATCTTGAACATGTTGAGCTGAAACATTAGCTAGAAGGTAATTGTAAACAGATCCAGAAACATCATTGCATCATCCACGACTGTGTATTATGAGCCAATCCACAGTGGCATGCCATGAGTGACTGTTGGTTGGGGAATTCTATGATAACTAATTCAGTGTTTGAATCAGTCTTTTCAGTGGGAGATAAGATTTCTGATGGCTTTGGCAGCTTGTCAACAAAGCCTGTAGTGATACTATATTTGTTTTTACTCAAGAAGTAGCACTTTCTTCGCTACCCATCTTTCATAGTTAATGTAATTGCACTTAGTTTGGATAATGGTGGTCAAAGTTATCTTGCACTATCCTTAACTTCCATTGAAAGTGTCTGTGAATTGATAAGCTGATTGGAAGTGCAGATATCACTATGTGATTGACTACAATATAACTTGCCTCATTGGAAATTTGCACCTTCAGTTAGGAAATTGTCTCATGTTGAGGTGAATTGTATTGTCTGATATAACTAATACAGCTTGGCATTGGCACTTGAACATATACTTCTGTACAACAGGAAGTGAATACTGGAATTATACAATAACATAACAGCCACCATTTCCACTGGGTTCATCAAGAAGAGGTCAGCATCTTTACTGAGATACATCTATCTTTACATGCTAAGCATCCCATTTTCACCCTGATGTGGTTTCAATGGTGGCTGTTGGACACCACCCATGATATTGAACAGACTGCAATTACTAACCTGCAGGATCCATTTCATATTTGTTGCCATCAACAAGGTCAATGATATAAGGTATATACAGAGGTGAAATATGATGACCATGAATATCGGGTAGATGCAAGCGAATGGTATAATTCGACACTATGCTGACAAGTCGCAGAAGCCTGCCATAAACCCAAACACCGCATAGAAGGAAGTTTTCAAAGACTGGAAGAATCTTCATACTCTTGCCAGATGAACAATCATGCAGGGGGTGCAGTGCAGATTTCAAGCAAAACTGATAGTTATTGAACATGCAAAGATGCTGCAGGATAATTTCCCATCAGCATATAAGTTAAAGTTAAAGTTCAATTTCTTTGTGATTAGGAAAGACATTTGGAGCATCATGTTACATCACTGTGGGATTTCTTTCTGTCATACCCTAGCTAGAGTGAATACTTTATGATTAAACAACACCAAACAATATCACTGTGGGGATATTGACAACTACTAACCAATGTCAGAATGAAAGATCAAAAATTTCTACCACTGTACAGGCCCCTCAACTGTGGACAACATTGCTGGCAATGTTGATACCTAAGGCAGTTTGCCAAGATCAGTAAAGAAGACAATATCTTCATTGGTCTATGCGGAATCCCTACCAACGCGTAGTGGAATGTGTTCCTGGACTTCATGATTGATCACAATGCCAGAATATCTCTCATGCCCAATGTGATCATCACCCAGCTTATCCCAAAGTAAGCCACAATTAAGTGAGTGAATAGACTTGCACAAGATGCTCTACTCTTTGCAAAAAGGCAAGGCAAAGGTGGTAAATATAGCAAAGAACCCAAGAATGAGAAAGGACTAAATAAGGACAATAGAAAAGAGAAGGTTAAGTGAAAATGATATCATTGACAAAGCACAGGGTATGTCACTGCAAAGTGCAGATGCAAGCTACACTACGATTCTCATCAGGCAGTTGATATTGTACACAGGACCTCCACGGATATAACTTGGACTGTCACCAGTTCAATCAAGGACAATTGGATGATGTCGACGACATATACTGCATCGAGTGATTGGTTTATTGATGACTAATACATGACTCACATCTCGCTGTATTCATCAATATCTGTCACCGGAACAAACTATTGTTCTAACGTAAACAGAGCAAACGTATATAATAGAGTCATATTATTTGCTTCCAGAATTGACAGAGTGTGGTTGATTTACCCATCGTCAGATGGAAAGATCGAAACAATTATACTTCAAGAAGTGGTGTATTTGCAGGGATCACTCACTTCCATCTCCCAGTCTCTCCTCCTACACACAGAGGTCAAAGTCATTCCAGTGTATAGTTTTTGCCGCAATCTCTACAACTGCCATGGCAAGTTGACAATAACTGCAGGAATTGTCAATGAGCAATTGGTGATGTATGGAGTTGTGGATTGAGCATTGGAAATAACTGAATTTGCCTATATCAACAATGACAGCTATGCGCTGTTACTTAAGTTAACCGCGCAAAAATATTTGCATGATGAACAGAAGCCGATGGTATGGCATCATTGATTGGTGCACATCAGAATGAATGCTCTTAAGATCAAGATCACATTATCCGATAATACAATATGAATAGACAACTGTTATCACAAGATATCAATCAATGATATAGTGACCAGTAATCCTTGTACTTCAAACCCGAGCTGCTGTGCCAGGGATTCTCTACAGCGTGTATACCGAGATGGATGCTATGAACTTCAAACAGCAATTACGACAGTTTTTCATAGACTTTGCATTATACACTACACTAGAAGGGATCTGAATCATTACATGTTGAAGTACATATTGAACACTGCTGAAAAATTCCTTAAGTGGATACCTGTCAGACAAATGGAGTTATGCTCAAAAGTTAAGCAATTTCATACAAATAGAGATTGTGACTATAGCTCCAAGGAATTAACAGAATACTTGAAATGCAACGCAATCTGGAAGGAAATAACTACATGGGATATAGCCCAGTGTGATGGAGTTATCACGTGGGGAAACCAGAAAATGGAAGAATGGTTCTGATATGTGCCAGAGGTTGTGGACCTGGTAAAGAAATATCCAGTATTTGCAGTCTCTGATGCAGTCTGACTCAAGGACCGAGGGGTAACTTGGTAAGTAATCAGAATGACCCCATGTCTGGCTGGGCCTGGAGGAAAGCAATTTGTTATGTATTACATTATGTTGCTGTGATTTGTACTTGAACACTGTCTGAAGGAGAAATGAAATAAGCTGGATAGTTGAGTAACTCATAACTAATTCATTGGATATAGCATGTCAACAAGCCAGTTTCTGGGATATGGCCCACAGGCCCAGAAGCTTCACTGCTCCGGAGATGAGGTATTCAAGAAACGGATTTGCTACACAGTACACAATACTTCCCACAAAACAGTCTGAAGAGAGCAATGTTGAAGAGGCATTACTGATCAGTCAAAACAAACAGAGAAGAAGCCAAAATGGGATGAACATGACTATGGCCCCATGCCAGAGTCATTGGATGACCAATTACCTGTGGAGCCTTTGAAGCCAAAGTGGAAATTACAAGTACTGGCTGGCATTGAGATGTTGCTAGGAGATACAAGGAATGTGCTGGCCAAAGCAAGTCATTGAACCATGCAGGGAAGTTGGCAGAAAATGTACAACTGCCTTTTAACAATGAGAATTTTGAAGACATAATCCATCTCTATACTGCAGTCTGGATCAAGAACAAATACTAATATATGATCGATAATTCAACTTCTTCTGATATAGCAACTATGAGTTCAGCAGTCAATATGGAGATTCACCAACACATACAGAGTTAGATGCAGTCGGTCAGCATCATGTCATGAGAGAGCTCTTGGTGCTTCCATAGGGAGACAGTGAGTACTAAGCTACTGAGTATACAAGATTGCATGCAATGGATCCGGCAATGTGCAGCAGTTTAAGACCAGGATAGTCTGTGGAGGAAATCACCCGAATGAAGATATTGCCTACCATACTGCATACACACTGACTGCTCACCAAGGCTATAATATGTCAGTGCTTATGATCACAACCATGTACAATGAAAAGATCAAACTAATGGACATATGTATCCCTTTCTAGGAAGTTGACTTTAAAGTTGAAACATATATGCAACCACTGCAGGGCTATTCCATTTGCTTCAATCTGGGAACTGATACAATATTGTACAACCAATAAAGTCTTGGTACAAGATGGTACTGCACATGAAAAGATCGCTTCATGACCTAGAGCAGATACGCTATATTTGGAATGGTACCATGAAGTAATGTGTGATCTGGACTGGATTCTTGAATTTATGTATCAATGGAAAACTGTTCATAAGAAGCAACACATAAAACTGTTCGGATGTGGTATGTGAAACTCTCAGGAACTTTGAAATGCCACACTGATTAATTGAGGCCCTTGAAAATAGTCCCAGACAGGCACAGTGCAAAGATAAGTAATCTCATGTAATCTGAGACCACATTGAGGTTCTGCTCAATGTTTACAAAGTTGTGGAACTGAATACACAAAGACTCGCATCAGTGTTTAGTTGTCTTTGGAATGCAATATAATTAATTCATTATGTTGTTCAAATTGTGAAGCATCTGGGAGATTTAGCTGCGTCCCTGACACTACTCTGGTCCACCTTGAATATGGAGCCATACTTTTTTGCAGTGATTCTCACAATGTTTATTCCAAAGAGTATATGTCTATACACCATTTTACTCCTGCACTCCTTGATTTAGGTATTCTAAAAAATCTACAGCCCAGTGAGTATCCAAATCCTCATGAGTAATTCCCAGCCATATGGTACCGATTGTGTCTGATGCAGCATACTCTTGCAACACATGGGGGGGTCCAACAATGGCCTAGATGGGCAACAGATGCATCTTTGTAGTCTGTTTGACAACTTGGATAAAAACGTCAATACACTCAGCCCAACCATGCTGATCTCTGTACACGGTTATAATCACCACCACATATTTTTGAGCATCTAGATGTCAAACCCATCATTGAGTGCTCTTGAACCTGTTACAAAAGATCATTATTGTTTGTCCATCTGGCAGGTGGTTCTGATGTTTCAGAATTGCAATAGGTAAAGTCCAGCTGACATAACATGTTTGAACTGAAGGAACTTGTGCTTGGTAGGTGCTATCGTGGTCATTTGCTCGACTTTCTGTATCTTTGACTCAGATGTTATGATATTCAGCCATGATCCCTTGATTGGCATTGCTATATTCTACATTGGAATCAGGTTCCAGATACTCAACAGAAGCAGGGTATCCAAATGCTTGATTGTTGTATTAATACTGATTTTGAAGCTGAACAATTATAATGCTTATGAGTACATTCTGATGATATCCAACCACCAATCCGCTGACTTTGTATCCCCAGTCCACTTCAATTTGTAAGTGTAACAGCTGACCAAAGATGAGAATTCCGAAAATATGTAATGCATCTCTCGGTGATATCAATTTGACACTCGTGCACACTCTACACATCTGCCTATCTTTCAAATGTTGTACATGTTGCGATAAGGGGCAGAAAACTGTTTCTTTCTGACAATGTTGAAGATGTAAAAGATGGAATTTATGTTTTTTTTGCCATTTATCAAAAGCAGACAGTAGGTTCTACTCTTTTGCAGTGTCGATTTCATTCCAGCCATTAGGGGCAAGATATATCAGTGTCCCCTGCATATAGTGAAGACCAGTAGACCAGTCATTATGATTGAGCAGGTGTCAAATGTAATTGACTCTGTTGCTTGATCAATATGCATTCTTCAAATTGCCAATTTGTTGCTCCTCAAAATCTCAGAAGTTAAATTGTCACCCAAACCCTTATACCAAATTGACAGTAATTTCAGCAGTTCAGAATAAATCTGTAGATATGAGAACTGTATTATGTGCTTTTCAATATTATTCTGAGCATCCAAACTCTGATTGCCCAAGAGCATGTTCCAAACCCAATCTGCTGGATATATAAGTGCTTCCTGAACCTTATCTGCTGATGGGAGGTGACACCACCAAGATCTCACTCCAGACAATGTCTCACACAGTCCACATAAGTTACAATTATGGAAGTGGTTCCTGTCTCAGCATCAGCGAAATGGACTAGAAATTCCACCTACCTGACTGGGATTATCTTTGCCACTAGGTAGACTTATCAATATAGGAGAGTATTCATTTACTCATTCGTATTTCATATATACTTCTGGGACTTGTTGCTGTACACTAAAGTTATTACAATCATTCATATTCATGATGTTGAGATAATTTATAAAACAGCTTGAGTTGAACTGGTGTCCTTTGAGAGATTTTGTGATCTAATCGCTCATTTGACTACTGTCGTTTAAGATCTCATTATCATGCAACTGTTGTCAGGCTCTTCCCAGGTGAGCCGGAAACTGCCTATATATAGTTGTTGTAACACTTTCAGCACCATACATAAGAACCTCTATTGCAGCACCAATTTTGTAAATCTTTTATTCTCTTGTCTAATGGTATTCTTTTGACAACCATTTGTTCAGATTGGCTGTTGTTGACTTCAACATTTTCAGCTTTTGAAAAACTCCTTCCTTCTAGCGACACTACTATTCTGGTTTGTCTACTGTGTTGAGTAATAAATTCAAGGAATGTAGTTGACTAACAAATTGTTTGCAGTCATATAATGCCCTCACTGCTTGCAACACCATGTCATCAGCGGCTATATCTGCCTTGCTTCTCCTGTCATTGTTGCCGCAGACAAGAGTTGGAGTCGAGTTTACTGCCACAGTTCTAATCAATTTATGGATTTCTTGTTAGTGCCACAAGTTGCTTATCAATAACAAGAAAGGACTAGATAGGTACTGGAGGCTAGCATATCATGGTACTGATGTGAATTGATTGTCAAATTGATTCTTGACATTTGTAGCTTGCAGGAATTTACACAGCCTGTATAATAAGTCATTAACTAAACCCAGAAACAGCTGATGCAATATATCAGACTGCCAAAGCCGAGAGACATTGAAGAGCAGGCATCACCCCAACCAGTTGCAGATTAGGTAAACACCCAGAGTGTACAGTGCATTGATATTAGTGTCTTCCAGAAGCTTGAGGTATATATTCTCATCTGATCAGTCATCAATCAGTCAGATGGTTGAATGTCATGTTTGCTCTCCTTAACAGATTTCGCACCTTAGCCATGGGACATACAATACTTGAGGTAAGATCAATTGTACTGGATAATCCTGGACCCAGACAGCTAACAATATGTAATAGTTGCTCATTTATCCATCAACATAATCCCATTTCAATTCAGCTCCTGTTGGGTCAATGTTTCTCTGTGGAGATAGTACCATTTGAACTGCATAATGCCATGCTTCAACAGCATCATTAGCACATTCTGGAGAACTTGGAATCAGCCAAACCGGGATCCCATAGTGCATTTTTGGTGTCCGACAGATATTATTTCAAATGATGTCAAATGTGATATACCGAGGGCAGTAACACTACTCGCTGGAGATTGTGGCTAAGTGAGTCTTATGGGATGAACTCATGAGTAGCACAATCATCACCCCAGCAGGAAGTTGATTCTGTGTACTCCACCACCAAGTACATATTTCATCTGGTAGTATCTATCTGAGCCAGCAAGGCACTCCAGTTTAAAATCAATGTGGGCCTGAAATGGAATATGTGCTAAAAGGAACTGTATATAATTGAAACTACCCCTATAGCATAACATTCAAAGATATGTGAATCATTACCAAATGCAACTATGATTACCCAGTCCAAAATCGACTACAAATATGAGCTTTTGCTGGGAATATGGTAATTGGAATAATATGATGGCAAAGTTTTGCAGTAAACACCTCGGATGTTGATCTATTCACGATCTGGTTTCCTGTAATCACAATTGAGCCTGTTCAAAGTTCTATGTGGAACAAAATTGATGCCATAGATTCCATTGTTCTGACTACTTGTGATAAATATTGTATTGTCCTGTTACTTCGCCATAGACTCACCCCACCACATTGTCCACCACAACTACCACCCTGTGAGCCTTTATCACAGTTCGATGAAGTGTAGATTGCAGAGCAGAATTCTGCAAGACTACAGTTTCTTCATCGGGAGTATCTGCAGGGTGTAGTACACGAGTGACATTGCGTACATGCAGATGTGTCATTCAACAACTTGTTTATGGCTCTTCATATTCATCTTCTGAACTGAAACCAGTAATGGGTGGCTCAATGCCAGTCTGCTGATGGCCAAGCTCCATTGGGTAGCATCAATTCATTCATCAATAATGGTTGATATTGTGGATAGCGAGTCTCCAGTTGGTTTTCAGAGAATACTGTCTTTGTGCAGCCACAGTATTTGTCATGAGTCTAGTAAGAGTTGACCAAAATCTTAGAAAAAGTCAGATTAACTATTCCAATCAATCTTCACGATGCTGCTGTGGCTGACAGTTTGTCACTAAATGAGAGCCTACACAAGATATCTTTGGAAGTGGGTGAATACAGGTTAGGATATCATATTCACAGCCACATCGCACTCCACCAAATGTGAGGGAGGGGCACAGTATAGTCATTATATTATCCATTTTCATCATAAACTATACTATATATATCATACCATTACAATAATCATGTTCAACTTCTGCTGAAATTAGTTAGCAGCAAAGAGAAGGTTTCTTTTGTTATATGGGCAATAAACTTTTGTATACTGTTTATCATATACCTTGACAATCACCACCTTCTGCTACCATGATTGCCCCATTGCACGCTATATCTCCTCCGGAGCTTCGAAACAGCTAATAATGATTGTAGATCGTTTTTACACTATGAATAAGGTTAGTTGACTAGCCAGCAAAATGTCCACTGAATAATCATCCAGAACTGTTTGGATTTTAGGATGATAACTTTACCAAAAATCCTTGACTGGTGGGTAGATCCTGAAATGAATATTGAAGTTTCCACCAGGAGCTTAATATGAAGTAATAACTACACTGCTTGACTCACAGGCCTCCTATGGAACAATGCTGCAGGTCATACACATCCATTATATGTATAAAATTACTCATACTGCTAACCTTGACATATGCTATATTTCTTATTGGGATCCTGCAGATATTGTATCACATCCCTGCTATTACATTTACAGTTATGAACCATAAGTTGGTGAGCTAGTATCCAAAATCAAACTTTCTGAATACTTGTATACAACTAAGACAGAGGGGTTGAATAGGATTAAAGTTGCTTTTTCTCAGCCAGGTTTTATTGATCAGAGGTGCAATGAGACACCACTGATCATGACAACATTATGGGATCTATGAAGACTTTATTCCACTGAAAGTCACTTCTACCTTCCATAAACTCAACCATTCTACTGATTTATTCTCAATAATATATTACTTCAGTATTGATTTACTACCATCTTTGTTTTGCTGAGTATGGAGACAAATGAACCGCCAGATATGGCATCCAATCTGGTAGCACCAGGTTTTCTGCTTGCCTGGCACCAATCCCCTGAGGACAATTTGCAATGATCAGATGATACTTATTGAAATGCCCCTAGTAATGACCAGTCCAATAGTGAAATACAGCAATCAATTTCATCTGCCACCTGGATAACCCTCCTTCTCTGCAAAAATTTCCAGATTCTCCTCAGTTCTACCACCATTCTCCATTCAACATGACAGCTTTTTTACAACTCAGTGTCTGTGCACACCATAGACTTCAAAGTTATAGACCACCATGGCAAACATATCAAGTATCTCATGTGAGTGATGGTAGACCCCAAATTTTCCCATCTACAGTGCCAAGAACATGAGCCATCTTCTCCTGGTACACCTCCAGTACCCACAGCAATGCCAGTGTACAATCTAGTCATGTGGCTAATATCTTCCAGCTTTACTCCAACAGAATCTCCATCTAGCATACCTGGGAGACTCTCCCAAGGCATCCCAACACAAAGATTCCAGCTGGCAGTAGAACCACAGCAACGATTGTTTCAAGGGTTGTGGGTTGCTCCCATTACTGGGGCTTTCAGATGTTGAATGTAATACAGTTGATGTTATAGATGATTTGTCAGACTTGGGCAGTGCAGATGGCAACAGCACCAATCAGCCAGAAGTGAAGAAAATCTGCATAATGCAACTTCCCCAAAGGATGGCACAGCCCAACTGCAGTGTACAAATAGTGATGCTAGAGAAGCTTGATTGTATTCCATCTAAGAGGGCCACAAGGCCAATATATATAAAGTGCAAGTACAGCTGAATGCCATCAACCTGTATCAGAGTCAACAGTCATCACCAGCCATCCTAGACATCACCAGCTCCTGCTATGGAAGACATTTCCGTCTCTCGCCATATGAGGCAGCACCATGTCCAGCAATGCATGACACCTCCGTCTCTGGCCATACCAGACTCATCTCCGGCTGAGACCTGTATATGCAATACTACTGCTCTTACTATACACTGTAGAGCAAGAAACAAATAGAAAAGATGAAAGAATGTGATTCACATAGTAACCTCCATCAAACCCAGATAAAGTGGGCAGGGAACGGGTACTACCGTAGCCTGTGAATGGCCATCCATAAAGTACCAAACCAAGAAATCTGCATGCACAAAAGACACGTAAAACAACCTGAATTCCAACCTTAGATCAACCTCTTTTACCATAGCCCCATTGCCTTGGTGAATGTCTCCTGTTTAGCGTTGCTTATGCACTTCATTAGTATATCTGCCACATTGTTATTCGTATGCATATAGGAGTATTCAACTATCTTGCGGGCATGGAGATCTGGACTATTGTGATAGTAAATGTCAATATGCTTTGTGCGAGCCATTACAATTCCAGCTGTACTATTACCAGGTACGCCCTGATTGTGGCAATTGATCAGGAGTAGAGATTTGTCTTTGCCGTGTATATCTCAGGGGAGCTGGGGTAGCCACTTCACTTCACAGGAGCATTCAGAACAAGCGATGTATTCGGCTTTGAGGGTTGACATGGCGATGAGATCATCCTTTAGTGACTGCCACAAGACAGTTCCGTTGCTGAGAAGGAAGATGTTACCACCATGAGATTCTCAGTCGGCACTCTGATTGGCCCAATCCAAGTCCATATCGGCGGTGAGTAGATCATTTCAGCCAATGTGGCTGCTACGATGTACTTCAAAGTCTGCAATGAATTTGAGATTCTGGAGTCCTCATTTGGTGACGGTGTGATGGCAGGTGAAATGACGGGAACTATAACCACCAATTCCAGCGACTGTGAATGAGATATCGGGCTGAGTTGCAAGTGCCCCATACATCACTCAGCCGACAATTGCTTAGGTCACTTTGATATCTTTTAGTTCTTTCTTTCCTTGATCCTCAGCCAGATCTAGCTTCACCTCAGGGTGAATTGGAGTTGATACATTGTGAGCATTCTGCATATTGAATCGTTTGAAAATTTTTGAGATGCAGGCCTCCTGGCCAAGACTGATGAAAGTGCTGGAGCCGTGTTCATGGCAGTGCATGTCGATTCCGAGGAATTGGTGTACCCGGCCATGGATGGGGTTGTTGTAATTTGCTGACAGACTGCCCTTAACTTCTATCGCACCCTTGGCTGCATCTTCCAGGTACAATATTGAGAAGTTGTCGTTGTACATATGAATCACTATACCATCACTGCGGAGATAGATGCTGGGGTCGGCCAGGGACCATGTGATCTTGAGAGAGAGCAAGCAGGTGTTATTATTGTTTTGCCAATGTTGTGGTGCATGTTGCAGGCTGTCAAGTGCATTCTCTGGTTGAACAATGATTGCAGGTGCATTGAGGACTTCTGGCCAGCCTGTGGGCAGGGTCAAATGGATACCATCGTCATCAACCTCAGCATTGAGCAATGCAGTGACCACATCCAAATGATTAATAATCCCGCCCTGTATTCTGACCAGAAAGATGACATACCAAAAAGTGGTGAGGTTTCCGAGAGGGGTATAAGTTTCTCTGAAATCCGGTCATTCATAGCCTTTAATTTCTAGAAGTGCTTTGTATCAGATGGTGCCGTCAGAATTGTATTTCATCTTGTAGACCAACTTGGAGCCAATTGGCTTGACTCATAATTGCCTTGCTGCATGAGGGTTGAAAGTTGTAAATGTGTTATTGAGTAGGATCGATGTGCATTCCACTCCCATTGCTCATGTCCAGTAGTCTCAGGGTGGGCTGTCCAATACCTCCACATATGTGGATGGATTGTGGTTGATGGAGGTTGATGCAAGAGCCTTTACCATAATGATTAGTGCATTTGTGGGGGTGGTAACCAAACATCTTGGGACATGATTCGTGTAGGGCGGTGGTGGTGGTGGTTGGCATGATTGCTTGGTGATTGCTGCCGTTTGGCGGTCTGTGTCGTTTTCACACCAGGAATGTCAATTGTGGATCACAGTCACTATGGACCCTGGTGGTGCATCCTCCTCGTCAAGAGGATATGATCTCACAATTGTACTTTCAGGGAGCCTTTGACAAATGTCAGTGTTGGGCAGATTGCGATCTGTATTATTGTCAGTATGGTGATGATCGCCAATTCCCTGGGCTTCACCTATTCCACTGGTTGATGAGTGGTCATGGAGAAGCCCACCTCCACTCCTCTCAACATCTTGTGCTTGGAGAAGTTGATCTCCACTGTCAATTTTCTCCATATATTCTGTTGCTTCTGGTAGCTCAAAGATGTCTGTGATGTCTACAAGTTGGCATGAACCGTATGCATTCCTCCCGTGATCGAAGATGTCATCCAACTGTGATCTCACTACCTGAGATGCCGGGTCTCGTATGCTCCAAAGTGTAGTTGAATTTTACACATAACCAACTATTATATGTAACTTGAATCTAGGGCTGAATTATTCATCGCATTGCGATTGAGGGATATGTGGACTTCCATAGCAGCCAGATCATCAGAGATCGTTAAGTCGGACTTTGTACCATACATCATTGCAATCATTGCCCTAAGTGGGCTTGCCAAATGTGTGGAGCATTGCATATGGAGTCGAATACAGTGAGTGATAACCATCGCGATCATCTCTCCACTTCAGGCCTTCCTTTGAACTGTTAGGGGTTCACTCTTAACAGAGGTAATGGTGCTTGTTTAATTGTCAAAGGGATATATACCATGGAGTTACTCTAGGTGTAGTCAAGTGGTATACATAACACTTGTCCTAGACAATCCAAGTTTGCCAGTCCTGTGGTCTTTAGCGGGATTCAATAGAAGCCTCGGGTCGATTGGATAGTGAGCCTCATTGCTAGCGGATTCATTAAAAGTTCAAATACTACGGTAGAACTGATTTGATGATGCAATAACCTTAGCCAGTCTTAAACATTCAACGTTAAAGATGCAAGGAATTTCTTACCACATTCATCGAACTAAGTTAGGTGGGATCGGACATGTCGACTGCATGAAAGTGACTGACTTGTCAGGCAGGCAATAGCCAATTTGCAAGTAAGGGGGACTTCAAGCTGTTCCCCAATGAGATCAGAACACCTTGGGTAGTCCCTGGCCAAAGAGAATGGTCTCGGCAGAAGCAAGGTGTGTCTGAGTAATTGAGAGGTGCGCAAGCAGAAGAGTCCCAAAGCTTCCGACTCACCTGGCGGGGATTCGCGAGCAAAGCAAGCTACCATCTGACTATATTGCTGAAGTAGTACATTAAGATTAAATGTTGCCAGAGTAATGGTGAGTCGCCACGTAAGCCTCTGATGCAGTTAAGCCAAATAGCCATAATGGTGAGGGTTGCCACTTGATCTATGTGTTAAAGCAAACTCGCAAAAAGCACTCCATATAACCATGTCAGGCGAGGAGTTGTTCTGACCATCTGAAAGAAATGAGTTTCGAGATATCCAAGTTGAAGTTACCGTTTGATTAAATCTTATGGTGGATCATGGCCCTGTGGGGAGAGTAATTGTTCAAAACCAATCATGCAAGAACACGATAACCTTTGGGATGCGTGGTCGCCATCACAAGAGATTGGCTCACTATAAGAGTACTCTACAATATGACAGATGGGATCATAGCAATCCTTGATTGACGATGATGGCCCCATGTGGGAGAGTAACTCTTCAAAACCAATCATACACTACAAGTAAACTATAAAAGAACGACAACACTCCGGCTTTGGAAGGACAGCCCCACAAGCACAAATGATACCTACCTGCAATAACGAAGCTGAAATATTATTGCTGTTTTCAGTTTGTATTATTATTAATATTATTACCAAGTATATTAGTATTATCGATTAGGATTGTACGTGGTTCCCCTGCCCCATCATCAAGCATCAGTTTAATATTGAGTTTGATGTTATGCTGTGCGCTTTATCATTACTACTGGATCACTTCAAGAAGGATGATCAGCTATTTGCTGCACAGTGTATTTGGTGGCTGGCAAGTATAATCCAGTTTACAGAGATATTGGTTTACTACCGCCATTATAAAATATTTCCTTCCAACTTTATTGTTAATTGGGTGGTAACACTGTTACGAAGCATAGTACCTGAACGATCATTGATTCCAGAACCTGATATACCAGTATTGAAACTTTATAACAACTCAGATTCAGAGGTACATTCCTCTTGGTGGAAATTACCTCATAAATCCAGAAACAAGAAACAAGCAAAGTTGAATACGACTCATTGCGGAAATGTGTTCCAGGACACTAAGTACCAAGAACCCTCAATACACCAGCTGTGAGCTAGATTTGGGAATCAAAGCAAAAAGCAACAAAGAAGAACATGCGAGCTTCCTATAAGTGGAGAATTGGATCTAGAAGGCGATTACGCTTTGACCTAATATCGCTGATAGTATCTGAAGGCCAGATTTATCAAGGAGATAGGAGGAGGGCTTTGTGAAGATACATGTCAATTAAGAATGCACTATCAATGGGCAAAATATTACCGCCACAATATTAATCAAGTGTCTAGATTATTTATACTAACATACTTTATGACATTAATTTATCATCGAGATTAACAGTGCAATATTGATTAATCTTCGAAATTAATTATCCGATTAGTTAGCAACTGATCTTCGAAATTACTTATACGAATCCACTGTACGATATTGATTAATCGTCAAGATTAACTATATGATTTATATGTATTGTCAGTATTGTATCACACCAAGACAAGATCTAGTTGCTGTTCATATAATAGCATCCGATACAATTATACATATTTGTCCTCTGTGTGTATACAATCTGTATAGGTTCCCAATACAGTTCGTCTGGAGATATGAATAAGAATCACAATAGGAACTGCAGCCATGTACCTAGTACTTACTTAAGCATCTATTGATACTGGACTACAAGTATAGATACTTAGGTGGAAGCACCCCTGTAACATGGAGTGCTCTGGTGGAGGTATACTGTGGTACTGCTTGATTCTTCCCAAAGAGGATGTGGCCCCTTGGAGTCAATCATCGTACATAGTGCGTTCTCAGTAATGGTCTGGGTTATTGATTCTGTATCCCCATCCGTTTGACCAGTGTAGGGAGGGCACAGTTCATATGTTATTTCACAAACAGCAAGCACCAGCTGAGTGGTCTTGTTGTTGTATTCTCTATGGCCAATATCCCATCACAATCATGTCACTTCTTGTCCCTTGGAATCGACTCAGCGCAGTAACAATTTGTAGCCTAACGTACCAGTATTCAACTCGTTATCTGGGAAGGCCAATTCCGAGGTGTAGCATGTGAAATTGTCGATGAATGGGATATAGTAGTGATGGCTGGCAGTGGTGGGTGTGGAGAATGGTCCACATACATCTGAATGTATGTTTTCAAGTGGCTTTGTTGTGTGCTTGGTCTTGACTTTGATGATCTGCAGCTTGCACTTGGCCTGCATGCATGTGGTATACATTGAGTCATCTTTTGTGTACCCATCCATGAGCGATTGTAGGGCGGTGGGATGAATGTGGGCTGGGCAGTGATGCCACAATTGTGATTCTGAGATTGTGAGAGGCTTCTGAGTGGGCTTTGGAAATTCGGTGGCAGATGAATGTTGAGGTACAGTGCTGGCTGCACTTGGAGAAGCGGTGAGTAGTAATCTTGTTGTAGGCGTGGAGGACTGCGCGATTGATGGTATGCTGGTATGTATACTCGATGATTCTCTTTCTCTCTTCTTCTTTCCCATACTTATAGTGGACTTTATACATATACTTGGTACTGTCAAAGTGAGTGCAGTTGTAGGAGATATGATGTTGAGCTCATTGCCAAGATTGCCTGTAATGGTAATCAATGGTGATTATATGGAGTTCTTTCCATGTCCAAATGAGGATGCGTATCCAGCAGTGGCCGATTGTTCCATTGAGTGAAGGGAGCGCCGGAATGTAGATGTGTAGAGAGTGTTGACTTCGTACTGCGTTGAATCATTCACAAGTCTATGATGGCTTACTGTAACTTTGTTATCTTCTCCGAGCTCAATGACTACTGGCTGACGACATTTCTTTATTGTGCTGAATCTGTAGTGGTCATTGCACATATGGTGCAATGCTCCTAAATCGATGACACATGCAGCTGTAGTGGATGCTGTGGTGAGTGCGGTTGCATTGTCAGCTGGTCAGATCAGGTTGCGATATCCTGCTGCAGCAAGCTATATGGATGCCGTGTCTTTGTTGACTTTGATGGATTGATCACAAGCACATTTGAGGTAGATGCGGTTGCCCTTGGATGGTCCTCGGAGACAGCAGTGGTAGCATGTATACTCATCATTCCTGGAGGTGTTTGTATCACCGTTGTTTGTGTCGTTTTCAGTATGCTGTCACTTTCTCCACACTGAGGTAGGATGATTGTCAATTTTGCTCTATGTGCATTTGCACTTCTGGTATCCGTTTCCTCATCCATCTGGTTGTCTGGCAGGTGTGCTATGGCCACATTCTCCATGAAAGAAGTATACAACCACTCTGGTGGATGCACCACCAATCCTTCTGGTTAGAGCTGTGTATTCTGCATGTTTTCGGATCGCAACCATACACTGTTGCACTGTGGGGGTACTGATCCACTGTCCGAGGATTTGGAGGGTCGGTTCAGATATATCAGATACGGTAGTGAGAATATGCGTCTTCATGGTGTCATCAGTAGTATGTTCGGTGGTGCCGATCGGTGTTGTTTGCCAGGTCATTAGTTCGGTAATATACTGCATGACAGTTTCATTTGGCGATGCTCAAGAGGAGGTGAACTTCCCCAGGACTTGGGTGCAACCTACTATTGATACAGCATTGTTGGGTTGGTCCCTGGGAACTTCACACATCTCAACAGCATCGTCGATATCATCGATGAGTGGATGGAGTGCATTGCAGCATCTAAGGTATATCAGCACTACTGCCTTATCGGCTCTGGGATGCCAGTACTCCAGCAGAGTGTGTAGGGCCTCACTGTTACCAAGAGGAGGAGATCAACAGAGGCTACAATATTTTACTCTTTCTTGGCGATGAGGACTTGGTGAATCTTTTGCTTCCAGACAGTGTAGTTTTCCTCAGTCAGCTTAGGCACATTACCATGCTCAGTTTTGAATGTTTCTTGTGACACATTGTAGAGTGCAGGAGGTTAGGAAGGTGATGATGGAGGGTGATAGGTGGTGATGGTGTTGTGGCTGCTGAGCAGGGATGGTTGTGAGTGGGTTAGGGTTTTGGGGATTCTTTTTAAGATAGTGAGATGAAATTAGTAGTGGGTGCCAGGCTCATAACCTGTGAAAATAGGGATGATAGAGAAGCTTGATTGTATTCTATCTAAGACGGCCACAATGCCAATGCGTCTGAAAGCACATGTATGGCTGAATGCAATCAGCCCATGTCAGAGTCAACAGTCATCTCCAGCCATATGAAACATTATGGTGTCTGGCCGTACAAGACATCACCATCACCAGCCATATATGACTTTTCAGTCTCTGGCGATTCAAGGCACCTCCATCTCTGGCTGTACAAGACTCATATCCTGCTGAAACCTCAATATTCAACAATCAGCGCGTTCAACAAGTGGCTGATACTATGTATGGCTGGGTTTTGGGGGAGAGAGCATCGGAGTATTGTGTGGGGACTGAGCAATCACAAACAGCATCATGATAGACCCATGCAACTGGAGGCAGTGGTTGCAAATAATTTAGCGAAAATTGAGAACTAGCTGCTTGGTTTGATTGTTGATAATCCTGAATGGATACCACTAGAGTAGATCAGAATGTGATTGAAGTAACAGTCAAGCAAGTATTAGGATGAGAGGTGCACAGGAAGGCAATGCAATATGTACCTGATGACTGAAATTGAAGAACAAGTGGGAAAAAGTGAATCATGTAACCTACCTCAATTACCTTAAACAACATTTAAGATTGTGATTTGATCAGCACAGAATGATGCCCATGAATCACCCAAATAACTCCAGGTCTAGTATACAGATTTGAGGCACTGGGATGAGCTGATTGTGTTTTTTTAAAAAAAAATGCAGAACCAAAAGAGCCATACAGTCTATGAGAAATATTCAAGTGCAACTTACTGCAGAACCAATTGGATTACGAGCAAATGGGAGTATATGCATATGGCAAAGTGATGAAGGAACCAAAATATCGCCAGATTGTTTGTAACTGTTGCTTTTGTCATACTTTCAAGTTAAAACAGAAACACAACTTGAACATATTCATGATACAAATAGGAATAGTTGTTACGGTGAAGAAGGATGTGGAGAACTTAGCTCAACTGGCCAAGGTTATCCCTGATAGTCATGTTGAGGCAAGATTCACTGAACTGTCTATATCATATAAACAAACTTTGAAGGGTTCTGAGGATGAGAGAGTGGAAGGTGAGGAGGCTGGTGGGCATGAGATTGGTAGTAGTATTTTTGTAAGTTCCAATTGAAAAAATTGAATTGAATATATTCCACAAATATAAATAATTTCCAATAAGTATCCCTGGGATATATAACATTGCGACAAATTCCAGGAGTGTCAGGGGTTAAAGCCAATCTCCTTCACTTATCTTGAAGCATCTGGGACAGATCATTAAGGATGAAAAGAAAACAGACAAAGGTGCATGGGAGGTTCAGGGCCATGTGGATGGCAAGGAGGTCCTAGATCCAGTTAATATGAGATCAGTATGGAGTACTGTCCTCCATACAATCAACAATCACATCAAATATATGTGTTGAGATTCAATAGTGTTGCTGCTGAATACCTATCTGACACACAAGTTGAAAGATGTCCAACTTCCTGGTAAGACATAATCCATTCTTGGCCAACTTGGAAAATAGTTTCTGGTGCACCAGATGTGGGCAATTTGGGTCATTGTAAGGAGATGGGTTTGTCATTTGGATATGACACAAACCCTGGTGGAAGATGAAATTGTGCTTGGCAAAATGTTGACCACAGTAGCAGCAGATCTGCTATGCAAATTGATAACTGAGAAGGGTGTTGTAGGGTTGCCACTGTCAATTTTGTGGGGGAATTCCATTCAGAAATGGAAGCATCGTGCTCTGACCAACTATCTTGGCTTCATCAGAGAAGTTCAACAACAGTATGTGTTGCAGAGACTGAACTCAGTTCCATGCCACTCGTTTGATATCCAGCCAACTCCCCCCAGCATGCCTCCCATGCTTACTTCAGCCCTAAAACCAATCCTGGTGGTCAGAATGCCCAAAGTTGCCTCAACATTCAAGGGTGTTATTGACGTGCTGACATGTAGCACTGCATTCATACCAGTCAACTTGCCGAATGCATATGATATGAATCTTCTGCATGAGGCTCTGAGCACTAGTACTGAGAAGCCAGAACACCCATGGAATATCCACCTTGTCTCATATTACACCATAACAGCCAGAGCAAAACCTGCAAACAATGGCCAACTCTCACACAATTCAAGGAGAATTGTGAACTTTAATGAATTTTAATAGCATAAGTCAAAACAGAGTATGGGCTGGCAAACTGCAATGAAAGCTAGAGTTGCATTCCAGCTTGAAATCACAGCAATGGAAGAATATGATTCACTCTAGAATCTGTGTGACTGGACACCTGCTCTTACAGATTGGGAGGATGATACAGTGATGGAAATGAATGAGCCAGAGGCTGTGCGGTGTGCAGTGATGAGTTCAATGCATGTAGTGTTAGCAGTGGTTCCTAATTCCCGGGTTGGTTCCGGTTCCAGTTCCACCTGAAACCGGACTGTTGGAATAGGTCTTACCACACGAAAAACCCGGAACACTGAAAATGGGCTGGTTTCACCATCAAAAACCAGGCATTTCAAGTTCACAATTTTGGCTCCAAAGAAGATTCTGAGTTCTGATCATACGATGACATGATCAATACGTAGATTGTACAGTGTTAGACGGTCATTCAGCTCCCGCTGTCAAATTTGTGATCAGACCAATATGAATTGAGTCGCTATCGAAAACCCGCGAATTTGGCATTCAATATGGTGTTATTTCACAATGATTCCACGAATATTGGTCCAATCGCAAATCTGAAAGCGGAAAGTAGAAGAGCTCCTAACACTGCACAATCTACATAGTGATCATGCCACGATACAATCAGAACTCGGATACTTAATCGGAGGCAAAGATGCAGGATGGGTAAGATGGAACTGTGGTCCAGTTCATACCCAGCCCAAAAACTGCCGGTTTAAGTCCAGTCCCCATAATGACTATTGTAAGCAGCGGTTCCAACTCGGCTGTTCAGTTCCGGGTCTGGGTTGGAACCGAACTGGAACGGTTCAGACGGGTTTCACTCCAAGAAATAACCGAACAGCACTCAACCCGCAGATTTTTGGCCGGTTCCACAATTTCACCAATTCTGAATTCTGGCTCCCATTAACTATTTGAGTTCTCATCGTATCACAATATGATATATTCATATAAGATGCAGTGTTGCATGCTATTTCACCTCCTTTTCTCCACTTTGGGATCTGATTAATATTTGTTGAGTTGCTGCGAAATAACGCAAAAATTGGGTGTTTTTTGCTGTGAAACAATGAATATTGATTGGATTGCAAAGTGGAGAATTGGAGGTGAAAGAGCGAGGAAAACTGCATCATTTACATATAAATCATATTGTGATATGATCGGAACTCAAATACTTAATTGGAGTCAAAGTGCTGAGTTGGCGAAAATGAGGCTCTGCTGAATGTAGACACCGGCCAAGAAAAAGCACGTTGATGTCCCGTCCTGGTAACAACCCTGCGAAGACAAACCGGGTCAGGTTTTGGACGGGTCTGGAACCGAACCAAACCCTGTTTCTGGTCCACACCCGCACATGTTGCTAACACTAGTAATGACCCGGTGCTAGTCACCCAGTCCGTGTTCCTTGGCAATTCCTGACCCAGACCATAGCCCTTGGTTCTGTTCTTACCCGGAACCGTTAGTAACACTAGATGCCTGCCATCCAGACTGATGAACACCAAGCTGAACAAAATACTATGCACTGGATGATAGTAATAGCAAAGTTTTAGATGATTAGAAGGTGATCAGGATTGAAAATGATGTATGCGACACAACTGATTTGGATGTTGGAGGAGAATGCAATTCATATTGATTACCTGGGGACTGAGGAAGAGCAAACTCGACAAATGATCCTTCTGGAGAATTACACTCTGCTTGGTGTTCCAGGAACTTGGAGGGTATATAGATGGTAGCTGGCATGTGCCTCATTAGGTGAGGAAGACACAAGCAATCACAATTCCGTATCAGTACAGTTATACTATAAATGGTGACTCAATATATTAGCAGATACTTCGTTTTGCAAATTGCTGAGAGAAAAACATTTGTCGTCAATGATCATTGAACCAGTAGAGTATCCAGAACCTATCCAACATGATGTATCAATTGAGATGCTTGATTGTAAACCCACAAGATATGGAAATAATCTTCTTGGTGCACAACTCCTGCCAAATGGATTACCCTGGTGACCATGGCTGGGTGGATTGATGGATATAGAAGGCAGAGAGCATATCGTCATCACAATGCTGCCTCAGCTCTTATGGCACCATCACTGAAGTAGTGTCAAAGAGCAGTTCTGGCTAGAGGAGTGTACAAAGAAGATGATTTGACAAGATGGGCTACCCAGCCATAGGGAACCACACAAATTGGGGGAATTTTCACAGACTCAACAAGAATGGATGGAAGCAATGGCTGGGAAAAATAGTGTGTGTATATCTTGGTACGATGATGGGATGATATCTCTCTAGCCTGGGTCATCACAAATGCATTCTCCCCATTGCGCAGCCCATCTCCATTATCCCTGTAGCTCCGTATACCCTCTGTCGCTCAGTTCATCTCGATTTTCTGTGTATCTCCATATGCCCCCTGCCAGCTTCCCCCTATCCAACAAAGTGGTGGTGGTGGTGGCAAGCAAGAGATTTTGCTGCAACAACTCCTCCCTTGCCCTTGGTTCGAAGCACGCCTCTCCACTTTCATTGCAAACAACCTTCTACCCACATCCGAATGAATATAAGCATATCATAATCCCCAATGACAGACACGCACCTCAAGGAAAACCATAAACCCAACAGAACGTCATGAACCCAAAGGAACACCATAAACCGAAAAGAAAGACATCACCTCAAAGGAAAACAATGAACACAAAGGAATACTGTAAACCTACAGGAAAAACATAAGGACTCTCACTCCTTGTGCACCAGCTGTGTCCTGCCTCCCACCAAATCAGGCTTCCGATTCCTGTGACCTGTTGCGAAGTAAGCAATGTTGCCAAGCGGAGTATTGAATTGAACTATCACCTCACACATTGTGCAGACAGCCGCTGTGATTTGTGGCTAGGCCTCAATTAACAAATTGATGACTTCACTTACTTCTTGGTGGAAGATAGGCACAACTTTGCTTCCAATTGGTCTCTGGTGGTGTGTGAACAGATTCATCTCATCGTCCAACATTCTCTTGCAGTCCTGGTTGAGGCCGAGCCAGTCTGTGAAGCAGCTCAAGTATTTATCGTCCTTGGTGTTGTTGTGAGAACTATTACATTCATTGCTGGGAGTGGCAGGCCAGTCAGGTATTGGGGTAACCTCCTGCTGAAGATTGGTAGGCTTCTGTAGCATGGTACAGGGATGCATTCAGTGGGAGTTGGCAAAATCGTCATTGCATTTTGCTTTGTAGGTGGTGACAGAATGGCACTGTCCTCTTTCTCTGTGAGAGTTGGTGGAATCATACTGACCTCATTTATGGTGGGAACTAGCAGGGTTGCATCAGCCTTATTGTCACAGGGAACACTGGCTACATCCCCAGAACTATCCTCGGGCAAATTCATCAAAAGCTGTCAGACACGACTACCATGCCCTTCATATCTCCATTCCCATTTTGTTAGTCAGCAGGTTTAGTAGTGGTAGTATTGTTCTCCCATCGGGGGATGGAGGTGGTAACATTCTCCCATGGTGGGTACGTGGTATGAATAGTGAGATGGTACAAAGGCAATTAGCACGATTGTGGTCATCCATGCCTGCCTAAGTGCCAAGTGGCATTACTTACCCCCAATACAATTTCAGTCCCACAGCTTCACAGTCAACTCCTTCTCACAGCAGGGGGCAGCCACAATTGAACAACATTTTACCTTCCTGGAATTGTCCAGCATTATACCACTTCTCAGCTTTTGACTTCCGGTTGAGCTTGGTGAGGCAGTTGACCTAGGTACCATTGAGATATTTTATTGCTCACTCAGATTCTTGGTATGTTTCGCTCAAGATCGCAGTAATTTGGAGCCAATTCTAACATCCACTGGAATATCTCAGGATTTTGTGGAGTTTGGGATAGTGTTTCCATAGTGTTGCAAGTTACTTCATTGCTTGTGTCTTCATTTCTTGGGCAGAGTGGTGTTGCTTGATCATTTCTCTTACCCTGCCACAGCTGTTGAGAACCTTAAGAAAATCATTGTACTGTGTGTGAATCAACCTCTTCCAGTGTTCGTTTCTCTCCGGGCTGTTCGATTGCCATGCAACCTGGGCGTTGGCACCCTTGGTAATATTGCCCAATAGAGCATTCATCTCAAGCATGAATTTGGCTCCCTCTTGGGGGCTGAGCTCCCAATAGGCAAGCTCTATAGCTGTTTGAAGTGATCTGACTGGTTTATTGGGGACAAAATCCCTGTTGAGTTGTGATAGTATATATGATAAAAGGGATACTGCAAAGGGATAGCAAGCGATAGTAGAGAGATCTCAAGAGAAGGAATACATAGTAATGATGGTGGTGGTGGTGGCTGCCATGGTGGTGGCTACCATGGTGGTGGCTGCAGTGGTGGTGTCTGCCGTGGTGGTACATGCAGCAGTGGTGGAGTTAAGGCTCATGGCGGTGGTGGCGGTGGTAAAAGACACTTCAAAATCCGTGGTGCCACTGAGTGCTGCTGCAATGTTGTTGATTGGTGAACATGTCATCATGGTCATTAGTTATTGGTTATAATTGTGATTGAGATATTGGGTGCAGTTGCCAGTGTGCGGAGGGAGATGGATACTACTGTATGGTGGCTGTTTTTCTTCAGAAAGGGAGGAGGAAGAAGCTCTTTATATACCTGGAGAGGTATTTTGGGCCACTTTCATTATTTTCGAGTCTCTATGTACTTTCTGATGACTCAAGTATGCTCTTCTCATATCTCTTCACAACTTCTTTGTGTCTTCCCCACCGCTTTCCCTACTCACACTCAGCAGTTGGGCATATCTTACTCATTGTTCCTGTTCTCTGTGGTGACTTTCCTCCCAACTCCTGTGATAATTGTTGGCGCTCTTATTGCGATGATACCACTGGCTCTGGGAAGAATGGTAGGAATTTTCTGTATTGTGGGTGCAACTCAGCCAATAGGAATATTTCTTCCCCCTCCAGCTCACAAATCCACGTAATTGTGTAGTTTTAATTCTCTCTCTCCATCTTGCAACTCCACTCCTTTGTGTGGTTTGTGTATTATCAACTCTTTTCGTTACAGTCCATATAATGAATCTCATCCCTTCCCCTCTATTCCCTGTCAATGTTTCTGTGTATTGTAAGCATCGGCAGTCTGCCGGCACCGGAGGTGCAGTGTTCCATTGATCCAGTAGCGTTGTTCATATTGCAATATACTGCACCGATACACACGATCATTTCTCCAATCCTTTCCACACAATTCGGCTCACCCAGTTTCCTTCTATCTACCTCCGGTCCTGCTACTGCCTTCACCTGGAATTGATTGATTTCTCTCAATTTCTCCTGAGGTTGGTGATGGATGTCCTAGTTACATGCACCCTGTGTACACCTTCATTGGGAGTTAAAATCTTCTTGAGTTGACTAATGTCAATCCAGCCCACCAGCTCTACTCAATCTAGATCTGGCAGGTGTTGAGTGTCCAAGCTGTGGGCAGTATCTGTGACATTGTATGGTCCTCTCGACCGTGCATCAAGTTTGATGCCAGGAGACTGCTATATTAATGATTGGCGCGTAACAGCTAATCCACCAATATAGAGGTCCTTAGTTTGGAGGTTGGCGGCTTGGTTGGAGTGTTGGCTTGTTGGTGGCACTTGACCCCTTTAGGTATTGAATCGCAGTATCGACATCTTCTCACCATTGTTCCAGCTGCGTTGCTCTAGCCATCAACAGTTACACTCAAATGTGGATTCCTTTGGTTCTGTTGGGGAAATTCCATGTTATGCTGACCAGAACTGACAGAAGTACCGTACCATGACCAAACATAATGCGGAAGGTAGCATGTCCAGTCGTCCATCTGAAAGCGATGCTGTCTGCCCAGAGCTCTGCAGGTAAGCATTCAATCCACATCCCTCTTGTTGTGTCGGAGCAAGCAGTTGGTATCGACAGTGCATTAGAGATTGGTCTGTGTCCTCTGTTGATAACAATAATAGGTGTGACATGCCACGGGGTTACTTTGACCTTGCGGAGGTTGTAATGTTTGAGGAGGACATCAGTCCAGGTTTTCATCTCTGCAACAATCACGCTTTCTGGGGTTCTGAACCGACAAATTATCTCCGCCTAACAGAAGCAAGTAATCATCTCCCACATACCCTGTTCTATTGGTCGAGCCTGTGCCCATCCGCAGCGAATCTCGTTTGCTATCACCGGTAGGACATACCCATCCTCCGTTTTGGCCATATAGGATATGTTCATTCCCACTTGCTGACACAAGTGATTACCAGCAAGGCTGTTCAGGGGTCCATTATACCATAGTGGCGCTCTCTTCTCGTACTACTGGCATGTTTTAACCCAGTCTTTGATGTCAACTTACCATTCAGGCCACAACTACCACTCAAGTACCTTTGGGTATGATGCTTCTCTCCCACAGTACATGCTCTGTTTGTGTTCACCTGTAATCAGTTTCCTTTTCAACTCCATGCTCATCGACACCATTGCTGGTGGTTCATTAGGTTTTTGCCTCCGGTAGTGCACTCCATCAGCCACAAGGTCATAGCTTCCCACTGAAATTGCTGCATTTGTTTCGGAGTTATTCCTTTCAGCTGCTTCAGGTTCCCCAGTAATTCACCAATCTCCTTACATTTCCCTTTGTATTCCTCTGCCAGTCTCAACCCAACAAATGCTAAGTATATGTGGGGACGGATTGAGGTGTGGAAATCATGTGGATTGGTTCAGGGATCAGCATGGCGGAGCCGCATGCACTTTAGTCCTTGTGTACGTGTCAATTAGATATAGAGAGACGCTCTGTGAGTTTTAGGTCAATAGAGAGATTGAGCACAGCTGACACGACACAACAGGTTATGAGCCCAGGCACTTCACGGATTTGACCAACTCGACTCGGATTGAGATATGACATGGCGGCATCGTCGATGTTGTTTCCGAGGTGCTCCAGACATGGTTCATTGCATTGGTGGAGCTGCAGGCAAAGTTGATCATTTGGGAGGAGCTTCTAGCAAGTTCAATGTTTTTTATCATTGGAGTTTAGCACTCCGGTTGCGAGACTGCTCTGGAGGACTGTGGGGACGGATTCGAGAGCGGTCATCATGTGGGTTGGTTTGTGGTTCAGCATGACGGAGCCGCATGCACAGTAGTGCATCTGTACATGTCAATTAGACTTAGAGAGACGGTCAGTGAGTTTTATGTCAGTAGAGAGATTCAGCGCAGGGGACCCAACACAACAGTATACACTTTCATTGATCTTTCTATCCAGTCTTTGTTCAACCTGTATTCCCTATCAGCTTGTTTTGAATGCTTTCCCTTGATCTACCTCATCTTCCAGTTTGGTCTCCACTTGCCCAAGCAGCCACAGTGAGAGACTATCGGGACCTCTGTCGATTTTCCCCTAAACAAGTCTCACCTCGCAGTCGAACACTTCCATCCATGCTATCCAGCGAGTGACCAGTCATCAGGGCACATTATTGGTGGGAAGGATTAGTTAATGCACCAGTCTGTTATTGTATGATTCTACAAAGAATTTGACGGCATATATGTAGTTGCAAAGCCACTTGATGGCTGTCATCAGTCCGTGGCATTCAGTTATTATAACGTCAGACCACTTCTGAGCCAGATTCCACAGGCCACTTTTATAGTAATATGGGTGCCAGTCCATACATTGGCCTCCTGCTGGTAGATCACCCCCCACCCTTATAATCAAATGTCAACTTCCACAACTATTTGCACATGGCTGTTACTGATTTCTAACTTCTTCAATGCTGGAAAATTGCAGAGCACGTCACCCAAGAGTGTCATCTGTGTCTTGTCTTCAGTCACCCAAACATAGTCGACCTCCTTCTGCAAGGTCTGAACACAGAGGCTGGTGACAATTGCATACTTGGGGATCCATATTCTGTAGTATGTGAACATTCCTAAAACTGCCTTGCGCTAGTGATGGTTCTTGCACTGGGGCCGATTCCACCCCTTGTTCAACCTTGATGCTTGTGGCCAGCTTTCTGCCTCCCCATGGACAATTGAGCTATGTTTACTCCCATCCTGTACCGGTTAGATTGCGTTCCAGAAAGTCTGACCGCAGCTCTCTTCACATCGGCATGTACCTTTTCAATGTTCTGGAGATAGTCCATAACCAATGTTCCAACTCCTGGCAGTCCTTGTATGACATCTTCCACATGTTGACTCTTTAGGCCATGCATCCCAATATTGACGATGAAAATTTCTGCTATTCATCACAGGTGGGAGGTGAGTTTCTTCCCGGCAACTCTGATATGTACTGTGACCAAATCGGTAGCTCGCTGTACTAGTCCGATTGGCCAATATATGTCTTGTGTAGTCTGGAAAGCTATATCGTCCAGGCTATCCTCGTGCAATGCAATGTGGTCATAGGTAGAGTTTAAGTCAATCACAGAAGATATTGGCGGCCTGGCAATGGCTTCGCAATACTCTTCAATATTGGGTAGTATCCCTGCATCTTCCACAGTTTGCTAATTCACGCATGCAGCAGATATAATCATGCAGTATTTCTCAATGTTTTGTGGAACTAAGAACTAAACACTCCAATAGCAACCTCAAGCAGGTGCAAATAGCCCTACCAATCCCTGTCTTTGATCATCTCCTCATCAACAGGAATGACATTCTTGGATTTGCGGAATTTGCAATCGTTGAGGACATTAAAACTAGTCTCCAGCCAGATGTGATGGGGTGGCTCATTGCAGTCGTTAATTGTTTTCATTTCCTCTCAGCTGCCTATGATTTCATTTTCTCTATTTGGTAGTATACCCAAGAGGAATTTCTTTTCTTTCGGCCTTAACTTGATCCCTACCTATAGCTCTTGTAATCCCTCTAGTGTCAACCTTCAACAATTTGCAATGTGGGAGAATGTGTGGATTAACCACTCGTACCAAGGGCCTGCTATTGGTACATCTTTGGTGATATATCATCCTCTACAGTCAAGTCCAGCATCTGGTGTACTTCCATCCCACAAAGGAACAGGGTTCACTTTCTGGGCAATGTATTTGTACAGGATGTGCTTGCTGGCTGTTTTGGTGTGTTTGATAAAGTTGAATTTTGCCATGTCAAGGTAGAGTGAAAAGGGTAGTATTTGACTAAGCTCCAGAGCAATGCTATTTGTTAAAACCAACACAAAAGTCCTGGATTCTCTCTCACTGTCCCTTCGTTCCTTCACCACAGCCTCCTCTCCCGCGAACCACACTTCGGCTATCATCCTGCAACCAAGCTCACTCACTGTCACAGCTCGAATTACGAGTGATAAGTTGTGATGATACTCAGCAATCGGTTCACGTGTCCGGAAGGAACTGGAGTTATGGAAAGGCAGCGAGATTGGGAGACAAATGGGGAAAGTGCAGAAATGTGGTGTAGTCGTCGCAGTATGATATATAGTGATGAGGAGGTGGTCTGAGGTATTGCGATATTGGATGATGTGGCGTGGTTTTATCGATGACGAATTGTGTCCTGGTGGGTAAGATCATAGTGAAGGATTCGGATGGTATATCGAAGCATGATAAATGATTGCGGGGATGCACACGAACTGTATATAAAGAGAGGTTGTCCAGTGTTGGAAGATTTCATTTTCTTCGATCGTTATTACTGGTTGTCTTGTATAGCAAAGCAAGTTACGACATTGAAACAATTCCCACTGATGTCAAGTTCTGATTCTCTCGATATGAACTTCGAGTACCATGTTCCCATTATGATATCACATCATTGTTACCAATATCACGTACACCTGAACCTGCCCGTTACACTCACTGCCAGTCCTTCATCTTCTTCCCACTTATCCTACCAGTTTATCCCTCTTCCCATCCGATTCCTGGCAGTATTTCATTGTCTCCACCTCCTGATTGACCATTTCCTTTCTTCCTTAACCTATTCAATCTGTTTCCCACAACTAATGCCTTCCAATTTTCCTACTAATACACTCTCTCTATCAATTGACATCTACTCTCTTCCTTCTTTACTACTTGATTTCTTCCCATTTTACTCATTCCTAGCAGAACACTCCAACATGTTTCTTTGGTCATGGTAGGCGCTATCCATTCTCATCGCCATTACATAAGCTAGGTATATAAGTTTCCTGTCCTACTGCCGATTCTTTCTCTTCTGTTTCACAGAAAAGTAGCAACAAAAGTCACCCACTTTGACCCATTATGGCTGAACTGGTGATCTCGCAATGGATATCATCTACATTGCTCTCACACTTTCAAGTGTATGTTTCTCAGGGGGGGGCCCAAGATTGCCAGTACAGATCTGGATTTTACAACAATGATAAGCTCGGGAATGACAATAGCAGGAATGTTGATGGGCACAGATTCTGCCACTTTCATCAAATCAGACTATTTGCCATCAGCTGTGATAATTTTCTGGTCAGTACATTTCCACTCAATGTTCAGCTCTCTGGCGACTTCTTCACTCATCATGCAGATCTCAGATCCCCCATTCATAACCATTGGAGGCACTGGCCTGTCAACCTTTCCGAGAATGATTGGGGAGGCTCTTGGGTACAGCAATTCAAAGTATCAGACATATTCCTTCAGGCTTGAGATGGCTCAATTATGTGGGATTCTGATTTGTTCTTCTGCAGATGTGGTCCTGGCAGTAACTCATCTGTATTTGGGAACTCAGACCCTTTTAGCCTTTGGTAGCAGTTGAAAGCCCAATTGGTCAGTTTCCCTCGGCTGATGGCCTAGAACAGTGTAAGCAAGTTGGCTGCTTCTGGGGACGTCATTGTTTCCACTGTTCCAGGCCAGTGGTTTCTGTCATGATCCTTTCATAGGCCATGGGATCTTTGGAGGCATGTGTTCAATGGTGTCCACCTTAGTCAGTTGCTGGATGAATGCTACCGCATTGCGTTTGGCTAGCTTTGCTAGATTGCTAGCACTCATTGAAATCTCGGGAACCTATTCATCAGTACTTCCTTGCTTAGCATCACCGCAGCAAACCTCATCTGTCCTATTGCTTCTCTCATTGATGAATGGATGTCATGTGTGCCATCAGCGAAGAACGTTTCCATCTGGGCAGAATGGCTCCGGCAGAGTGGAGGCGGTCTGTCAGAGCCATCAGAGACATCCCGGCGGAGGCTTACTCAGCGCCCAGGGCTAACACGACGTGTCGCTTTGCATATCGCCCTCCGATTGCGGCTTCACCGTTTCTTCCCATTCTGTCGGTCTCCTATGATATACACACACTCTGCCTTTGTGGCCAACTGTGACCATAAGTCGGAATGGGTTCATTGGGTGCATGCTTGCATTGGGATTGCAATGCGATGGGTGACGCAGCGAAAACCTCGCCACGCGTTCCTTCTACCTACGCGCAAAATCCAATTCTCTCTTTACTAATCATACACATCATTCCAAGTCGCCAGATATGTGTGGCTATTGACCATCAATCGCTCGTTCCATCCATCCCCTGTTGTACTACTAGTCGCTGTCTCTTGAATTACATGCGCGCAGCCGACGATGTTACCCAGGCTAAAAACCTGCGAAGCACCGGCTCCCAGTGCTTTTCTCAGTTGTACAAATTTCAAGATGGGATCCAAGTTGCCCGAGTTTTCAGGTCTTGTGGTGAGCGCCAGGGCTAACCAGGACTCAACGAAAGCTCCATCCTTGTTCAGCAGCTTGAGATTGAATAGTCGTTTCAGTTGCCACGGGAGACGACGATTCAGCGCACCATAACACCTCCCTGGGCATTGCTTTACCCACACCCAGTGATTCCGTCGGTCCCCTCCGAGCCAGCTCTGGCTTCCTGCGCATCGACATATCCGAGATATGTGTTCACCTGCCAAACCATTAACTTGAACGTTAATAGCATGGTAAATACAGAGCACCATTGCGTGCAGTGGTTCATCCGATATATACGTCCTGTTACGACCCTTATGCATGATAAACTCCCGTGTGCTGTTGTATGTTGTCACGCGATGAGCTGCGTCTTGCGTATTGTCGAGTAATGCTCGGAAGTCTTTAATCATAGTGTCAGGATGCTTTCCATCATGGCGGTTTTGGGGTCCCATGAATTTGGGCTTCGCATATGACTGGGAGCTCAGGGTGGCAGCCAGATCAGCACCGGAAGGGAGGACTTTGCAGATGGCAGCGCTGTTCTCCCAACGCTGACGGAGGGCTTGGAGATTCAGCTTTATGATTTCGAAGCAGATAATGCGACGCTGAAAGGTGATTACTTGCGGCAGGTAGTAGAGATTGTGATTGGAGGCGTTCCAATTGTCCTTGAGGTTCGGTTTATGTGCTTGTTCATGCCTCTCAGCAGAGTACTGTTGCATGGCTCCGTATCAACGAATCTGTTTGACCCAGTGAGACATCAAGCAGATCTTTGGACACTTGAAGTCGGCATCTAACTCCTTGGAAACATCTCTCTCGTGGCTGATATAATCCCGCCACGCATTGATTTCACTCCGCTTCATGGATGGCACCCAAGTTTCAGCATTAGTTTCCTCGTCTACCTTTCACTTCTTCACAAGGTCCATTCTCAGGGCATTGGCTTTGGCCTTCGCCTCTCTACCAGCTCGCCCGAGTAAGAAAACATCTTTGAACATGTGAAAACGACGCAAGACGTCTTCCATCAAGCTCAATGTTGCATCATCGTGAGATGAATATCGAGCATACATATAGAATTCTAACAATGCCCGTGTGCACTCAATTGCACGATTGAATATGGGACGCTGAGTGGGGCTTCCTCCTTGTAGAGACTGTGTTACAACTCCTAGCAGGTACCGGCTCATCTCCTTCAGCTCCTTCCCATTCCATCGAGAAACTTCCTCATGTGACTTGGTTTTTGGTGTGAGGTCGTGGTAAGCAGGCACGGAGAACCATATTGCATTGTACTCATCGAGCCGTCTGTGCGTCTTCATAAAGTAAAAAATCAACTTCTGGAGGTGGTCAAGCATGCCAATCTGCATTGTATGGAGGACGTCGGGCTTCAGGAGGTCGCTCATGATACAGGGAATATGTTGAAATATGTTGAGTTTTCAGTGAACATGGTGCGACGAGAGTCTGGCATCAACTGCCTTGGTGTTGGCATCGCTGAGCATTCGATATAGGTTGTGATCCCGCCAGGGGTGTTGCTTGTCAGGAGGGACATAATCTCCAACTACGTTCTTTGGACACTCGCACCGAAAACAGACATCCCGCTCGAGTTGATGTAGGTCGCTATGCTCTGGGCAATCTGCAAGCCATGCTGCTAAAACCGGTTTGCAACGCCTGAGGTTGCCAACTGGACCGAGAACGTTGTAATACCTGCTCTCGGCCCTGGGATATTTTTGAAAGGTGAGTGGCTGGAGTACCCACCAGAGTACCTCGTTCAGCACCTCTCGGTTTGTTTGCGGTTGCTCATCATGCCGCGTCTGAGAAATATTGCGGTTCTTGATCGGATTTGGCCGGAGAGCGACCATTACAACGCTGTGCATTGAGGGCATCTGGCGGATCTTCGAAGATGGATTGCCAATCGTCATATATACAGGCCGCTCTTTCTTGATGCCAGCAAAATTTGAGAGATGTGTTCCGTCGGACATGAAGATGAAGGGAACCAGTGTATCCCCCACTCTGAGCGTTGACCTAACCTCGGTTGGCACGTCATCACCGTCGGATATCTCTCCTTATCTGTGTCTCCCACCACCGGTCTGCACTATGCATTGCAGTATAGAGGGGTTTCGGTGGCGTATCACTGTTAAAGCAACGCTGAGGGGCGTAAATACGATTCCCAGCATAGGCTGCCTGGCATATCAACCACCTCATGCTTTGGATGATGTCTCGACTCCAGTATTTGATAGGGCGTTGGTGATTGTCATTCCATCTCATATCGTCGAGAGTGTGCAGTTCCCACTCCTTGAAACCCCGGTCATCTGGCATGCTAGCCACGAGCTACTGGACCCCAACCCCGTTTTTGAAGCTTGGGAAACGCAGAGCTGTGTTTACTTTGTTCAGCACGTTGCCATAGTACCTCTTCATGCCCTTCTGCTTGATCCCACGCTGGATATATTTGTACTCTTCACATGTGGCAAACAGGTAGTGGGGATTGTTTTGTAGGTTCGTCCCAAGGCAACCCTGAGCATCGTGTTCCCATGGCTCAGCAATGAAATCGCTCAGTGGTGCACCGGCGCAGGGGTATGTTTTTGTCCACAGCGGAGGAGGCAGCGGTTGTTGAGACTCCAAATCTGCCACGTTTTCAAGGTGTTCAAGTTAGGGAAACAAATCCAAGTCTTCGACTGAATCAATGTTAGGGTTGGACTCACGAGGCGGAGCATATTCAACGCATCGGGGCGCGCTGCAAATAGTCAGATTCTTCTGGCGTGCAACTTGAAGGTGTTCAGGATGGTGTAATTTGATATGTTTAAGTCGCCAGCTATCTGAGGTGAACTTCTTTCGCCATGAAAATTTGGGGCAACAGGGAGGGGTCTTTTCTGGCATTGTCGACGACACGCGAGGAGTGGAGTATCCACTGTAAAATGGGACGAAAGTTGGTGCTGGGCCTGAGCAGTCTGGTGTGGGTATAAGCTCAGCTAACTTGGGAAATTTATTGAGCCTCAACACCATCACAAGGAGGTTCCTTACACGCCAGGAGTTGCAAAAACACTGCATACACGATGTCCCATAATACTATGAATACAATATCAAATGAACCCTGAGCAATCCATCAACCTCGCGATGTGTGTAATAATCAATGCCTGAGATACACAGATTAGAACAAAGGAAACAAACAAGCCCACAACCCCTAACCCAGATGAGCCGGAATATAAAAACCCCACGCAAACAAAACACCTCCACCCATGCCTTAATCAGTGCCTGAGATGAATAGATGACTGCAAACAGAACTGACAAGACTAGAACCCGACCCTAACCCGAACGCACGCCTCCTCTGCAATGCGAGGGCTGGTTTACTTCTCGCCTACCAAGACATCCGGGCGCGCCTCAGGGAGAGGGACATTGGGGAGACTGTCAGCACCTGCCAATTCACCGAGTAGCTGCTGATGCACATTTACATCCATGGTGTTTCCGGCTGTCTCAGCTTCTCGCAGAGTTGGAGCCGCTGGGCGAGGTTTTTGCAGCGTCACAAGCCACCAAAACTCCAGCCCACTGAGGGGATGAGTCACCGGAGTTCCTGGTCATGGGCCTGGCTCCGGGGTTGGTGCCCGTAGGGCAGGAGCCGGATGTTGTGGCCGTGGGGTATGCTCGCGCATCTCCTGGCCTTGCGCAGGTCGCACAGTTGGCTGATTGTCTACCATGGTATCTACATCGTCAGCCGAGGTATTTACCATCTCTCTCTGGCCAATTGTCCGAGGTTCTTTGCCATCATCCTCATCCTCATCATTATCTTCATCCTGTTCCTCCTCTTCCTTCTCATCTTCCTCCGCTTCATCATCCTCCTCTTCATCGTCACCGTCTCTTTCCATATCCACATCGCCATCTAAATCAATGCTGTCCGGTGCGTCCACATCATCCTCCATGTGCAAATCCACATCAGAATCACGTTCTGAGTCATATTCGCGGTCCGACTCCTCGGTAGAGTCGGTATCATCATCTGAGGACATTGACCTGGCGGGCGATGCTTCCCGCTCTGAATATACGCACTCCAGCTAGCCCTCCGTGTCCCATTCCCCTTGCTCCCAATAGCATTTCCACCGCTCTGTGAGCTTTGTTCCCCTAGGGTTTGTTTAACAATACCTTTCCCTTTCCTGTTCCTGTTTCCGTTCCCCTTCCCCTTCCCCTCCTCAGTTGCCTACCTCTCCCCTTCCCGTTCTCATTCACCTTCCATTTCCCCTCCTGACCCTTCGCTCCCTTCCGTTTCCCGGTTCCTTTCTCACCGCCCTGCATGTCCTCCTCACCCACACCGTCATCATTGTCATTGCCATCGCTAGGACGGCTCCATCCACCGCTCGGCTCTCAGGGATCAACCCAGTTCTCATCATCATCATCCTCGTCGATTATCTCACCCCAATTCAGTGGTCTAATGGCCAGGAAGCCGCCTGGCTTGTACTGCCGGCAGCTTGGCGGCTCAATCTTGCGCTGAGATCATTGCTACTGTACCAAGAGAAATGCTCGCCGGTGCATTTCACATTCCCCGAGCTGGTTGTCTGCGGATTGATGCAATCCACTTGATCCCCGCAGGAGCAGGGGTTGTCCCACATCCAATTGTTCATTTGGTCGCGGGTTTTGTCAAACATTTGCCCCATATATGAGCGGAAGGCTGCCCATGACTCCCGAAAAAGCGAACTCCTGCTCCTGCGGTGCGGCCACATCAGCTGGAATCATGAGAAGAGGCGACTTGTGACTGGATCAAGAAAGAATCTATCATAAAACAGGTCCCATGCCCTCTCATCCGTGACGCCTCAAACATTGAATATCCTTATGTGTCCACGGATGTGTTGCGAGAGGAATCCCTATATAGGATCCCGATCCAATGACAGGTGTCGATATATAACCAATGTCGGCATCCATGCCCTAGCCTTCCCCTTTCCTTTGCGGCTGCCATTTGGTGCCATCGCTGTCAGTTGAAAATGAATCTACATCCGAAGCGTTAGAATAATGATACAGTTGCATGTAGCGGAAGAAAGACCAGAGGGAAAGAACAATGTTGTGTAGGCTATCGGGTGTGTTTTGGAACGAGAGGCGCTGTTTTTGGCAAGTCACGTGATGTTGAAGTAGTTCAGGATGCTGGCGGTGTGTATGATATGGGAGGAAAAGAGACAGGAGGTGTAGGCGGGAAGAAGGGATATATATTCTCGAGTTCCAGCGATTCCTTGGTTCTGCTTGCGAGATGTGATACTTTTGATTCATATCCTGCGTTTCTTTGGTTAACGAACACAAAACGGCCCAGCCTTCATCATGCACAACTACCAGGCACCTCATGAACGACAAGCCTCGAGACAGGATTTAGCACTCGCGGTAAGGACCGTTCACATCGCCGGGCATTGCATTTGCATCGTGTACCACTTTCACCGCTTAGACCTCGTGCATCTCGGAGCAAACAGCGTAGTTCTCAGGTTGTCTCAACTGTGCAACCATCCAACACGCCTACCAACACGCCTAGCGGTGGAAAAAGCACACGCGACTGATTTCAAGAGGTAGAGATTATGTCATTGTTCGATTTGTGATGGTTATAGCTCTGCCAAAGGAGGATTTCCACTGGGAAGCTGAAGATATTCACAATCAAAGTTTCGAAGTATTGTGCCAAGAATGAGTTCATTACTATGATGACCGCACGAAGAAGGCATACACACCCTTCAAGCGGTGGAAATAGACCTTCAGACTTCGCTGTAACAATGAATATCAATGCTGAGTTCAATCTGAGTTTGATCCGATGGCAGTTAACCCCATAATTGAATGCTGTTCAAGGGATCTCGTCCCCAAGTATCGTCACTGGCGACAGTGGTTAAGAGTCTAGTGCAGTATACACTGCGCCTCCCTTTTTTTTCTGAATCCCTCCCTGGTCTCTCAAATAGAAGTCTACCTTGCCTGCTGTTGCATATGCATGCAAAGGGAATTATTCTTACATTCTTAACGTCGAACTTCTATATCGGACAATGCCTTCCCAAAGCTCTTACCCGGACATGACTCTGTTCATACGAATTGTTCAGAAACAACAAAAGCGTAGGCCTTCGGGGAATTCTCAGCTGCCCCCTGTTACGAGACGCGTGTCCACACCGACTGGCGAGAGCGATACCTCCTAATGAGAGAGTTCTGTAGCGTCAACAATCCATGGTCAGAACTCCACCCCCTCATCTTCGCTGAACAACTCTGGCGTAGCAGATAACACTCGACGAGTGACTTCCACCCCGTCCCCTACCCAGCGACGGTCAATAGATACTCCAACCACTGCACCGGGTACACGCAGTCGTACAACACTACCACTCGGAGGAACCTCGCAGGCAGACTCAACCCGTCGCGTTGTATCCAGCCTCGCATCTGGCATTGCTAGCAGTCCCACTTCTCCCAGCGGACTTCAAAACCAGCCAACCCCCATCCCTAATCCAGAAGCCCGCGCGATCATTCCAAATTCACTGCGAACGCGAGCTACAGAAAGGAATCAGAGACAGAGGCAGTGGCAATTGCAACCGCAGGAGGTGTCTATACCTTGATTAATGGTCTCCGGCAGTCGCAGCATCCATCAATTCAGTCACTCAGACATGGCCCGTCTTGCGTTTGCAACGAGCAGACTCATGGAGCTCTATGTGTGGAACAGATGGCCGTTGATGAGCGCAAGCGACTTGGAGACGGTAAGTTATGCAACGCGACCTGTTGCGAAAGCATTCGCTGAAGCCCCACACTGGCAGATAATGGAGAAGTACTGGAACACCGCTACACAGCAAAACAACATTTGGTCCATATCACTTCAGGCACGCACAAAGGAGATCTTGAAAGACGTATGCTTAAGCAACGGCCCACGTTGGGTATTACACACTCAAACTGATACCAGTTTCGAGCACAAGTCGACAAAGTTCAATCCCATTCTATTCAATCAGCAAGGGACAATATAGCAGAGCCATATGGTCTCCACCGCTTTGAATCTGATGCAGAGTGTTTGGAATTCATAGATTCCATTCTGGCAGACAATAAGTATCTTTTTCCTGTGGCAGAGCGTGTGGAAGGTGGTGTACGCCGGCCAAATCCAACGCAGGGAGTGTCGAAAGCTGCTAACGACTGGCCAGCGTCCACTTTACTGCCTGGCGAAAGCAATCCCAGGCTTGATCTACATCATATGTTATCATCGAGCGAATAACCGCGGTAAGTATGCTGATCAATTTTATAATTCCATGATTGACGACAAGGTCTGTCATATACCCTTGCCACTGCTCATGTTTACCTACACTGCATTGCGCCATGCTCTCCTGCAGAGGCAAAAGAACAAAGGTGTTCCTCCGAAAGCTTCCATGTCAAAGATGGAAGCAAACCGACCTGATCCCTCGAACAACTCCAACTACAAGAACGATGGTGGTAAGGACGCATCCTGCTGCGCTGCAACGGGTCGCAAGTTGTTAACCTCGCCTGGCGTTGCAGACACGTATACATTCTTGATGAATACCTCGAACACACTGCTGGAAAGCTACCAACAGAGGGTGTATAAAAACACTCTTGCTACAGTCAAGCGTCAGATCCAACAGGCAGAGAACCCAACGCCTGCCAAGGTCATCAGCACGGGAGCAGCGCGTGTTGACAGTGCTATTCTTCTTCACTATTTGACCTCAGAGGTGGCGTTTGAAGAGCGTGAGATCGGAAGCACTGACCCAAATATCCAGATAGGTAACAATTGTACGGATGATGAACCGCATTCAATGATGCCAGGGGGCAGCGATGATTACGACGATACAGGTGATGAAATTGACGAGAGCAATGCCATCGCCACCCCAAGCAAGCTACGACGGGCTGCAACCGAACTGGAGAGGTTGGACCTGGGAACCAGCGCTGTCGATGTATATGACGGCGACAATGGCGACAATGCGGATGGGGCTGAGGAGGAAGAAGCATCACAAGCCGATGATGGATCAACGCAGAATTTGGAGGACTGCATCAGCAAAAAACATTTCCGTCCGGGCGGAATGGCTCCGTCAGAGAGGACGCGCTCCGTCAGAGCCGTCAGAGACACCCCGGTGGCGGATTACTCCGCGCCCGGCGTCAATACCACATGTCACGTTGCATATCTACCTCTGATCGCTGTTTCGCCGTTTCTTCTAGCTCTGTCGGTCTCCTATTGTAAACACACACTCTGGCGTTGTGGCCAACTGTGACCATACGTCGGAATGGGTTCATTGGGTACACGCTTGCATCGGGATCGCAATGCAATGGGTGACGCTGCGACAATCTCACCTCGCGTTCTAGGAAAAAGGTGAGAAGATATAATACTACCCGGCTGTGAGGATCCACGCAATTGCGTGGATACACGAAATCTCGGACGGAGCAAGTGAGACCAAAAGTTGGGAAAGATAGAGTGTGAATTTTCATTGTATGATAAGAGGAGATGGAAATGAGACGATGTCTATGTACTCCGGGGTCTGCCCAATATATACTCGCCGTCACTCTGTCCACCTCCGTTACCCTTGGATCTCTGTACAACCGCCGTCGCTCCTTGAAGATGGATTTGATCGAGCGTGTTTGAGATGCACTTGGAGACGGAGATCGAGTGAACTCAGAGATGCACTTGGAGGCCGTGATTGAGCAAGTTAGGATATGCACTTGGAGACTGAGATCGAGTGAACTCAGAGATGCACTTGGAGGCCCGGATTCAGCGAGTTTGGAGATGCACTTGGAGGCCGTGATCGAGCGAGTTTGGAGATATGCACTTCGAGGCCATGATTGTGTGAACTTGGAGGCCGTAATCGAGCGAGTTTGGAGATACACGTGGGGGCCGTGATCGAGCGAGATTGGACGAGTACTTGGAGGCGGTCGATGGACGGCGCGCCGAGACTGTGTTCATCAGTTAGTTAACTCGCAACCGTGGGAATCTGACAATGTGACTTCACCTTTGAGCCCTCATGGAGAGCTGGCTGATGGCGGTCGATCATGTAGGAGGCACGCCGGAAGCTGAAGCTACATTCA
>Ga0307512_10000967_pt1 | contig 42273 bp, 39 predicted proteins | sample 14_EM_MG_FD_200267 | JGI IMG/M metagenome (GOLD analysis project Ga0307512, IMG submission 200267) | Populus trichocarpa ectomycorrhiza microbial communities from riparian zone in the Pacific Northwest, United States - 14_EM | ecosystem: Host-associated > Plants > Roots > Unclassified | place...
AAAAATAATCGGGCTCTGTCAGGTTGTAGAGAACATCAAAAGGAAGCACATGACAGAGAGTTTTGAATTTTTCGACTTTTTTTGGTGGAGTAAAGGCGGGCTAAAGTTGAGGCTTAAAAATACACCGGGTTAAGGTGTCCCCAACCATACGCTACATCGTGATCGTCAGTCGCAACAGCAGCAACGACATCTCACTCACTTACTTTGCCCGTCATCAGTTCAGTCATTTATTCATTCGCACATTTGCCAGAACAAGGAAAAGGATAGTAAATACTCTCCTCCTGTTATGCCGAAAAATAACGAGAAAATCGATGTACGTCTTCTCTCTCGCATCTGCCCTTATGTGTGACATCATATGTATTGATATCAGTCCAAATATCTGAGTCCACTTTAATCCCCTATCCAGGCTCCTAAATCGCACGTTTTGGTTTCTGGTGCAATCGCTGGTCTCTTCTCAAGGTGCAGTTTCTTTAGCACATTCAGAACTTAGCTGACCCAAATATCCAATCAGATTTGTGATCAGTCCTCTCGATGTCATCAAGATCCGCCTTCAGCTCCAAGCTCATGGCACCGGTTCACTTAAGCGCCTGGTTGTAGTCAATGGACCTACTTACCGCGGGATATGGAACACTATGTGCCAAATCATACAACAGGAGGGCATCCGTGGCCTCTGGAAGGGAAATATCCCAGCTGAGGTGCTGTACATCGGATACGGTCCGGTTCAATTCCTCGCGCTTAAAGAGAGTACCCTTTTCATGCAGAGAACAATCCCCCAGATCAACGAAGATGCGAGAAACTCCATCGCAGGGTCTCTAGCAGGTGCTTCGGCGACTGTCGCGACCTATCCGCTCGATTTGTTACGGACAAGGTTTGCAGCCCAAGGAAACCAGAAGGTAGGCTCAGACTAACCAGAAACACAATGCAAACACATTCTGATAGCGTACAGATTTACCCATCCATCGTGTACTCAATACGTCATATCTATCAACATGAGGGCCTACGGGGGTTTTATCGTGGACTAGGTGCTGGAGTGACACAAGTTACTCCTCTGATGTATGTTCGATACCTCCCACCATCAATAGCGGCTAATATACGTTCGCAGGGGTATTTTCTTCGCCACTTACGAAGGTATTTTCCCAAATACCCTCCCAATGCCTAAGGCTTACGCTCAATAGCAACTCGCGCTTATACTGTCGACTCACTGCACATGTCTGAGCAGTCGTCAAATTTCCTGTCTGCGGGATTTGCATCCACGTTTAGTAAGACAGTTGTCTTCCCATTCGATCTCGTTAGGAAGCGCCTACAGGTTCAGGGACCCACGAGACAACAATATATCCACCGCAATATCCCAGTTTATATTGGTATCTTCGGCACGATTCGGGACATTGTCAAGTTAGAGGGCCTTCGAGGACTCTACAAAGGCCTCACCGTCTCGCTTGTCAAGGCTGCTCCCTTGAGTGCTGTCACAATGTGGAGCTTGGAGAACTGCTTGACACTCATGAACTGGATTGATCCACCAGACAGGAAGGAAGCGGATTAAGTTTGAAGACACCGTATACTGGACGGGAGAATTGGCGTTTTGGTTGACTTCTTTGTTTGGGCTGATTTCCTGTAGTCTCTTTAGGCTTACTTACATAGATCTACGTGTACCCGACTCGCGATAATGATACCTGGTTTTGATTCACACTTCTTTCTATTGGTAGCATGACCTAGGGAATGCCAATAATGACATTCAATAAGACAATCTTCTAGTACTAAGCCATCTTGCACAGAAAGTGGAAATATAGATAAGACGCTAAACACCCTCACAAAAAATGCTTAAATAACTAGAACGCCGTTCAACTCGCAACGAACAGTAGAAGAGGCTAAATTTGTTATTGTTGCTAAATTGCATGTTGCTCCTACATCCCTCGAATATATCATGCCCCCAAATCACTCACCAACCTGAATAACGCCTCCAAATGAATCCTTAGTTCGAGTGATTTATTATGACACATACGTTTGCAATAACTCATATCAATGCTGGTCGTTGTCTTAAAGTTTCCAAAAACTGAGCCAGACACGGCAAAATTGAGCCAAACCCACGCCTCGGAATGCTTTTCTGCCTGCGCTAGGCTAGTAGAAAGTACAAAAAAAGCGATAGACAAGGTTCAGCCAGGCTGAATCCTGCAGGATGAGAATCCGGTTACTCCCTCCCAATCGACACATCTGTCAAGAATAGGTGTGAGTAAGGAGAAAAAGATTCACTGGTCGGAGCGGCGCCTGCATCTTAAGATGTTTCATATAACGATGGATACAAACCCTATTGAGCAAGTACCAGAATGTTTAGGGTACCCAAGGTGTACTTCTTACCAAACCCCGCGTGACGTCTAGTAAGTAACGGGTGGCACGGGTGCCAGTTTCGGATACTTAAGCACTTTTTCACCATTAGCACTATAGCCCCTGCATTTCATCGCAACTCGCTTCAAGCCGTAGAGTGAAGTCTTAACCCAGCCAAGGCCCTAGTCTCGAACGCTGGGAAGCCCAAGGTCCAAAAGATGCCGTTTTAGATCCTGAGTTCTGAGAGATCCATTTCCAGATGCCTTTCAACTCGCCTCCAGTCTCGCAGGCCTTCGTTAGCTGAGTCTCACTCACTCTTAGTATTGCAGCTAACCAGGAAGGGTTATAGCTACCTCACAGCTCTCTCCCTAAGAAAAAGCAAGCGTCATATCTGGAGTCTTTGGTAGGGTAATTATATCGGTCTGGCTAACTTTATAGCCTGAAGTAAAACTTTAGAGTACCGCAAGGAAACCAATACAACTAAGGTTTCTGTACAGTCAACACTGCAGCGAACTGAGACATTCAGTATACTCGTGAAGTCTTCAGAATTAGGCTGGGCGACCAGCAGACTCAGCACAGATTAGCTAAGCAATAAGGAAGAAGTGGAGTTTGAGAAGCCAACTAGCTATGGGGGAAAGAGAAGTTGATGTTGACAACCCTGGAGCATAATAGGACGGAGACAACAATCTGGGGGATGGTGATTCTACCCTTGAAGGCATACATGCTATTATGGGAATTCCACCAACCCCCAAGCTCACCCCTTATCAGCATCGTCAACCAGCTCATCAGCAACAAATCTCCCTCCTCCCGAATTTTTAGAAAGCCGAGTCTGAATCTTCAGCTGCAAAACAAGAACCCCCGCCTATTCGTTATGTACTTCAATTTGCCTATATCAAGCCAGTGAAGAGTTTTCAAGCAACTGGGGATGAGTACCGAAAGTGATAGAGCAATGGTAGAAGTTAGCAGTTGACAGTGGAATCTTCCTCATAGTTTCTTCGAGCAATTTTTGAACGAAGCCGTTTTCCAGACTTTGGCCACAATACCAACCCCTACACCTGCACCGACTTGGAATTCCCTCTGAATTGCACCGCTCGATTCTAGAAACAGCTGCTGAGATAAAACCTTTGTTAGTTTAATCATCTACATAGGTGTATTGAAATCTTCGTAACTAGAGAACATTAGACTCAAGATAGTAAACTTCATAGTCAGTACTGTATTGCCTGATTTATGGTATGGAATTGGTTCAAACTGCAAACCAATCCTTTCATCTCTCCCCACGAGGCCTGTGCCTAGTAGACCAAGGAAGTCCAGTCGTTGAGCAATATTCTGCAACGGCAATTTCAACAATTTGTTCTACCTGCTACCCCAGTAGCAGTCGATGAAGTTATTGTTTGGTTTACTTGACGTTCACTACAGTACAAATTTTGAGATTTGAGGGTGTGTAGATCTAGAAGCGCTGTTGGTGGCTGACGCAGGATACTTAGTAGATAGTACTTAGCTCTCGTTATAGGTCGGCCGAGGGGATGCTTATCTAGTGCCTAGACTGCCTGTCTTAGACATCGAGAGGGAGGGTACAAGGTAGTCTGTAGACGGCTTTGGTCGCTGGCTGACAGACTAGGTACAAGGCAAAGGGACAAACGCATAACTACACCAACGAAGGTCAAGCTAAGGAAGACTAGACAGGTTAGGGTCCGGTCTCCGGCTGCATCCTCAGTTGATTGATGTGCATTGTACATTATGTACCTAGGTACGTACGTACCGGCACTGAATACATAACGAATCATTAAATTGGGCACTTTTTTGAACGCTTTCAACCCTGTCAGAAGAACTGCTGAGGAAAGACCGAGGCATTTTTTCAACTCATTGAGCTCTTTATGAATAGAAGATTGGGAATAACAATACAAGTATCCAAACGGTTTCCTCCAATTTTACTCGAGCTTTGGACCACCAACCTGAATGTTCTCACTCGGATCTGGAATAGGAGTGGATGAATTACGTTGAAGAGTGCTGGCTAAATTGAGAGGTGAGATAAAACCTAGTGGGGGGTCAACGCCATGTTCTTCAAGATCGTTATCTTCTGCGACAGCTACAACGCCAGGCCCAGGTGGGTCTGCGAGATTGAAGGTTTGCTGAATATAAACGGCCAGTCCGGCCAATGCCCAAGACTCGGCTATACACGGAGAAAGCTTCTCAGTCGTGTAGTCTCATCATTGCGGGGACAATACAACTTACCGTTCATCGTGGCCCCCTGGGTGTTTTTGTCTTTGGCAAGGTTAACTACCCCTTGAGGATCATATGCGATATCTGTAGTCTTTGGATTCACAACTATGGATTTGTCAGAGCAGCCTCTCAAGGGGTTCCTGATAAAGCTCGCTTGTGTTCTTCCAGTGGTACGTTTCATGGAACAAAGACCTGGAAGGGTTCTTCTTGAAGTTGTTGATAACCTTCTGCATCGAAGGGTTATTCCTTGCATCGGCGATCTTCGACTGCAGGTTGTCCAGGTCTTTGTCAAACCATCTCGGACAGAGCACGGCGTGATGTGCAGACCAGCCAAAGATCCCTCCTAGATCATCCCAAGTATACACCGCCACTTTCTTCCCCGGCGTCCTGGGATTATTGCACTCGGGCTTTTCTTTGTGTGGCGATTTGCTTTCGTCACAGTAAAAGAGCATATATGTTCGAAAGGCGCGGAGTCGATATGGATATTAACTTGCCTTTGCATGGCGTCTGCGTTGGAATCAAAAACCTCAGCCATAGTTCTACACAAGAGGGAAAGTAGTTTTCCTTTAAGGAATTTAGACCAATTTTTGCCGTACCACGGATTTTCACTAGAGTCGGCTCCAAGATACCTAAGAAGTACGCATTAGCACCTAAGTCCCATCAAAGACAATTCAAATTTATTCTACATATCTTGTGCAGGCTGGTATTTCCCACGTGTGAACCAACCCTTAGGCACCTGTTGTATTTTATTAGCATATATTGCTCATTAACGTCCCAGAAAGATGTACCCATTGAATATATGCTTTGGCGATTTCTGCTGCGTCCTTCCAAGCGGTTTCAATCCTCTCCCTTTGTTCTTGTTGCAGTTGTTGATGTAGCGGTATATCTCAGGCTGAACCTGTACAGGCGCGGTCAAAGTTGAACTTACAGGTGTTGTGGCTACAGGAGTCGATGTCGATGGGGTGTCCCGCCAGACAAATCTATTGTAACTACTAGATCGCTCAGAGTTGTAGGAGCACCTTGATTGTTTCCCTGAGTCACGGGAGGACCTGAAGTGCCCCGAGGTGCGGGTGCACTTAAAGCAAAGGAAACATACAAGGCTTGCAAGAGCCAGAAACAGCGAACGAAGTTTCCCATAATGGAACAAAAACGGAACAGATACTTATAGGAAAAAGAGCGGATGACACAGCGATGTATGGGGTATTTCAAGAAAATGAAGAGTTTCTATCATATGGGTTCCAAATCTACTTTCAGAGTTACATGGCCGAAGCTTTTATATCTTTTATCCCCCTCCCCCCTACATGCTACTGAGAAGATTACAAAATGGCATAACTGTCCGTGGCCGATATCTCTCTGTAAGGCTTAATAGGTGAGACGAACTAAAACTATTTACAACTTCTCTTTACTAACTCGTGTGGTTGGTGATTGTATCCGTAAGTGAACGCCAAAGTTGTTCCTTCGGGTTTCAGATTAGTCTCAGCACCAACAGATGCCTTCGGGTGCCTACGCCTACCTTTAAGGCGAGGTTCAGGTGTTTTTACAGTGAATAATGTCTCCAATATCTCACCAGAACCCTTGCAGACCCCCCATATAAGCATTCTGGTGTAACTCAATTGTCAATGCTTTTGGATTACCGCCTGCGACAACATGAGGGTCCCCGGTCCTAACTAGAAAATATGAAGAATTTTCAAAGGAGTATTTGAAAGTTGAACACAAGGGGTAGTCTTTCAAACGGCTTAGGGTACGGTGAGGACGAAACATCAGGTAAAGACGAGTTATTTGTATCCTCAAAATACAACTTAATTGTAAGAACAAGAGCGGGTTGTATCATAAAAATTACAGAAAAGAGATGACATGTATCACCAAAAAATACTGTCAAGGCGTTGTATTCAGTCCAAAACCAGTCAGATAAGGGGCAGCTGCAGTATTTCTCTAGCGAAGGGTGGCTTCTAGGGCCACATGTGGTTCCTCCTGTATTTGCCACAGATTTTCTAACGATCTGTAGGTGTAGTAGGAGAATTGAGGTCACGGTGACGCATTACATTGTCAGAGTGGTAGGATAGTAAACTTACGGGACGAGAAATTCTGAACACTTATGTACTATTGGGTCCGTTGCACAACAGCCCGTTAACACAAAAGCGGGCCGTTACACAACCGTTAGTACAGCATTGCTAGCTGAGTATGCTGGGTGACATAAACAGTTAGGTATATCAACGATTTATCAACTGACAGTGATAGAGAACATTCCCGACTTAGAGGTTATTGAATGTCTAGAAAATCATATTACCATCTCAGGCTACTGAGCCGTTTGGTAATGATTACGAGTTGGGGGCTGTAACTGGTAGTATACTTTAGAGAAAGCCCATTCCCGCAGCGAATTTTATCTTTCATCAATATTATGTGCTATCATCTGCTCTGATTAGAAATCCAATCGGTGAGCCACATTCCATAGCAATGCAGGACTGCCGGCATAGGTGAGGGGCCCAATTAACCGTGCCGACGATTGTTTTGAACAACGACTGATTACGGTGAAGGTGGTTTGCTTGTGTACAGTGACGGTGGTAATTATAACATAGGGGTCCGGAGGCATAGTCGGCACTAAGTAGAAAATATAAAGATTTCAAAAGCAGTCTTAGTTTATCAGACTGCTTAGGGTCAACGTTGTCTGCGACAGCGAATAAAAGTCTACCCTACCCGGAGGCGTATAGTGTTGACTGTACATAATAGGAACTTTCATAGCCTGAAACTACTAACTCAGCCTTATAAGGTGGAAGATTGAAGGGACACGATAATGCTGCCCAATGAAAAATGATTACAATTCTGTAGCGCCCCAGATATATATATAGCTCTTTGGCGGTAGTACAGTACTGCAGAATTATGTATATACATTCTCTCGAACTGCGTTTCTTGTAGTTTAATGCACGATCGTTCGCCGCCCATTACGACCACATAGCTACCAAAGATGTTATCGATAATACGCCCATTGATTTTCGTATTGCCCTTAGTATCTTTCATAAGCGTTGAGGCATTGCTAGATAGAGACGAACCTTTTCCGGACTGTGATGGCTGCGTTCCCAGAGAGTTGATAATCGCTCCCGGAATCGGGTTCGACCTAACAACATCATATGGGTATTGCTTTCTCCGTGGCCTAGTGAGCGCTTCATGTTCATACTGATCATGAGCGACTGGCCACAGTACTTCTGCAATACGCTATCACAATGGATCAATACAGCAACTTGCAAACGTCGAAGCTACCGACGAGTACCAGGCAATGATGCGCCGTCTCGCCACAACATCACGCCCACCTGGCGGTGCCGTTCCGCCCTGGGTTGAGCTACGCAATGTGATGGACTACTACAGGCGACAATGGAATAAGATGATGGGCTGTCCGATAACAAAGGATATAGGCACGCTCAACACCTTAATCTCGCGACTTCGTACGCACACCGAGTCGCAACTGGGAATGCATGTCAAATCTGTCATAGTTGCTACTCCTTCCATGAAGGGCCTTGACTGGAGAGATCTTCAAGAGGCGATCAATTACGCTGGTCTCAAGTCACTGCATGATGATACTTACTTGCTGGTGCAAGTACCGGAAACTTCTGCTGCATTCGCCACCAATGGCTATGGCTTGTGTCAAGACTACGTCCATCCCTATGTTTGCGAGAGTGAGGAAGATGAGATGACTACAGAAATCGTATTTGCTATAACGTACGTGCGGTTACCACCATGGCCAGCCCAGATATATTCAAAGAAGCTAACCTTCCGATCACCAGCTTTACCAAGCGCGTATTACATCTGGCTCTCGTTCCCATGAGACTAGCTATGACCAATAACGAGGATAGACACGTCTTTGACTGGTCTGCAGGTCTAGAAGCGCTTCCTTCATACTCATCCGCAGACGCCTACTGGGACCATGTGCGTGACACGATCAAATCCCTGGTGCAGTCGACTGCCGAATTTCGTACTTCTCTTCCCTTTACTACAGTGTTGCTTTTGGGCGAAAGCGCGAGAAATCCAGACTTTCTACGTGTCCTGCGCGATATACTGCGCGAACTTGACGGGTCCCAAAACCTTGCTGCTGCTTTCAATGTAGACAAGGTGGTTGATCCGCTCTATGCAGCCGCCTGTGGTGCGGCAGAGTTTGCAAAGCGGATCCAGGAAGCATCGCCGTACAATTGTATCGAAGATGAAAGTTGTGCGCGGTCGCAGCGGGATCAAGAAGACACCCCAAGTAGCACTAACAATGAGAGAAAACTGCACCCTGATGAACTTTAGATAAAAAATCTCTTGTAGGAAATCTCTTGTAAGAAATGTGAGCTTAAGAATGTGTTAGCGCATTAGCCGTGTTCTACAACGTAACTATTACGTTTCTACTAGCTATGAACATTAAACCTTTGTTCAGAATTAAAGGTGTCCTTATGTGAATATAGTGGTGTGTATAGTCCACCGCAGCTATCAATATGTCAACCTTCCGATAACAGTCTCTACAGGTTCCTAAAAGAGGCAGTTCATATTTACAAATAAAAGATGCGCATTGCAGATAGCATCGATTTCAATCTACAAGTTCTCGAGACGTCTGCCTGCTTGTAAATGCTGTTAATAGTACGGAACTAGCCAAGCGACTAGTCCCTCGTAGTGTTACTCAGAGCAGAGCAGAACTAAACTTTCCCCAATCCAGCACTTCTATATGCTAGATTATACACTGAATTTAGAGAATTTGTGTGATATAAGGAATAGCAATCTAGTACCTTAGAATCCCACTATGTTTGCCGTTGAAAGAAATCCGTCCTAGGAATAGACTTCCGAGGCATTATTCGGTTTCAAAACACAGATCATTTTCGACCATACCACCACCTCCTCCGAGTGCGATATCATAGATATATATGAGATCTAATGGTTAGATATGGCGAAGAGTATGTCAGTTTCTAGATTGTAGAATGCTCCTAGGAATTAGTAGAAGGCGCTGCCACAGTTTAGCGTGATACTACGAATTAACGACGCTAGAATGATGGCCATGGAGTTGCTGTTATACACTCTAGATGTACCCATTCAGTTCATGGGGCTGAATTCAGTTCACTTATAAGTACATCGCATATCTCGGCAAGCCAACATGGTAAACGGAAAAGTTTGTGTTTCGGCCTTAGAAAATATGTACCAGCTCGACATGCATTTAGCGTCTTATGGACTCCTCCCGATACCTAACTTCTAGGGGTTCACGCTGTTCTTTATCAGCTTCTTGGTAAGCATATATGCATTCTAGTTGCCAACAGCACATTCCAAAACCTAGAAGAATATCAGTACCAGTTTCGCAATAACAAACAGTTTCATACTACCAGGTGATGACTTCATTCCAGTATATTCTAGTCTCAACACCCCCTGGCTGACCATGATGCTATTCATGAGGTTAAGCTGGATGATGGGGGCCGGAATACCCGATTCTGATCCTTCATACCAGAGTTCTCGAGCGGTCAGTCTGGTCAGATCTGGCTTTCCATCTGACCAGCCTAGGCTTTTAGAGCCCGACCCCCACCGGTCTATGTCAGGGGTGGTTTTTTCGAGTTCTTTCTAACCAGTCTACCGATATCTTGTAGATAGTGCTGAACAGCGGCGGCCGGATCTGGGAAATATCGCCCTTATATTGTACATCACTAGCAATAAACGCTCTAGATATTTCCAGGCATCCTCCAATAACCGTAAGTATCCTCAGATATCCATAGATATCTAACGATACCCATGCCGGGGGTAGCTATCTACAAATAATCACTGATATCTTTAGATTCCCCACAAGAAACTCCGACACCTGTTCCCTGAACATCGGCTGGTAAAACATTGCAGATTGCTCAACAGCTTCTGCCACTCAGCATCGACGACTTTCCTGAGTATATTCTCGAATCACTGAAATGCTCAAAAAGAAAAGGAGAGAGCATAGAAAGGTTCTTTGAGATATCCCTCGATTGAATTGATGCTGCGGACTGCAGCCACTAGAGGCATGAAGTCCTCTACAACCATCTGCCCCGAAGAGTGAAGCAATCTTCAGGTTGAATAGAAGTTTGGGGAAGAGCAATGCTGTATCACTGAGCCTTGATTGGGTTATTTCGAGGATAGATTGTGTAACGGCGATTGCTTGGAGCTGCATCGGACGAGACTGCGGTTGAACCTTTCTTCACTGGCCAGTAGAGACAGAGGCGAGTACGGCTCCTAAGCCGGTCCGGTACAAAATGAAAGCACATTTTTCTCTTCGCTCCCTTAGCCTTTCGATCTCCATATTGTGAGAAGTTGCGAAGTTAGGCATACTGCGGGCGAGCAAGCATCGAAGGTCATAGCAAGAGACGGCTAACTAGATCTTTCCTATCTTGAAGACATGTCGTTCGAATTTAAACTGGGGAGGGTTTCCTGTATGAATCTTGTCGTGCTGGCGGAGTGCGGGAGATGGCGGTGCATTGGCCTTGGTCCCGCCGAAGTAGGATGTTCTGTCAACACTTGACGTTTAATCACTAGCTTGTGCAAAATGTTCCGAAATTGAACGAGCAACGATACACCTTCTGGTGGCACGAACACACTTGATACACCGTTCCCGCCGGGGCATAAGTTCGGGATAATATGCTATAGCCTAGCGTAAGACTGCGAGGTTGTAGAACTGTACCTATCCATTATCATAGGTTATCACTTACAAATATGTCGCTGGACAAATAATGGAGGTGTGCGGAAGCTAGGCTGAAGCCAATCTTTGGTCCGTTTCTACACGAAAATTCCGGCAGCGGTGACCTAATAGGAAGAATCATAGGATTAACTGTGATATGAATTCACCCAACCTGGGTACTTGTATTGAACATAAGCACTCTATTCTTCGTGATGGTGACTTCGGATAATTTTTTAAGTAGAAAAGGAATAATAAGTAGCTCCCAGAGGCCGTCTCCCATTGGAATTCTCCACCCCCCATATTCTGGCAAGACCAGGCCACATCGATATCTGCAGGTACCCATAGCTCACATCAGGTACCCCTAGACACCGCCGACAGGTATCTACCAGCTATGATCTATCTGCAAGCCTCCAAAGCTAAATCCAGGCAGTCGACTGGGCCGGCTACACATAGTGGGTTCTTATCAGCGAGTGTGAATGGCTTGTACTTGAACCATATTCCGTGTAGGGAGTATTGTGTGGAGAGGATTTGGGTTTCCTCTGGGGACTTTGGAAGTCTACATGGGATCCAGTTCCGTGGCTCAAGAAATTGAAAGATTACCGCCGTTCGGTCAGCTCACTCGGAACCGGGTTGTGTACAGGATAAGGCAGCAGGCCAGTCTCACAAACGGACCACGAGCCCTGGTCCCAGTTGCCTTACTACATCACTGCAGCACCGGAGCACTCCAGTTAATCCGATGTATTGTAGCCAAAACCTGGCCGGCCCCAAACAAGTGACTTGTGTGAACTAATATGTTCCCATCCAGCACAAGGACCAGTTAATGCCTACCGACGATACATTCAGGCCCCGAACACCCCTTCTAGAAGATCGGCAACTAGTTGTTGCTGCTGCTACCGCCTTGCATTCGGCCACCTGTGGCCATATCACAAACATAAGAACCGCAGCGTGCTGTCTCAGTCAAATCACTCGCATGCGAGTGATCAACGTGATTGAGATCTTAGACAACCTAAGATCCATGCAATGTCAATCAATGCAACTGCACGGCCAGGTACCGCGAAAGGCACGCTAGCTCCGTGGCCTCTGCGCTCGAACCCAAGCCTGTGCGGGGGCTGCGGCGATACTACGAAGTTTTGGCAGGTCGGGGCCGTAAGCTGGTTTCGCCGGGCTGGAACCAGACGGAGCTACAAAAATTGCGCAGGCTAGCCAAGCGTGAAAATACATCCGAAAGCATCCGATTCTGGATCCCACGCATCCGGCCGTGGGTTCCATTCCACCTCACGAAGGGTTTTCTTTGTCGATACAGGGACCAAGTATCGTAATGCAGGCACCGCCGCCGCCCATGCATCTTCTTGGTGGGCTCTGGGGGAGGTACTTCAGAAGTGCACTATGAGGACTCTACCTTCCCCTGTATGGAGCACAAGTACTAATGCAGAGTGCACCCTACCTCCGGGTGGATTTCCCCACCTTCCGTGCCCTAATCGATATCGGCAATTTAAAGTAGAATTTTAATCAATGCAAGACGATTATGCTGCACCCTGACATCATGTCACGCACACTCAAAAGCAACTTCAGAGCATATACTTGTACAAGGTCGAATTTCAATCCCATTCGATCACCTAAAGCTCCAAAAGGTTGAAGATGTATCCGAATAAACGGTAGCCAGGTAGCCAGAACAAACACAACCCCGCCTCACCAAGCCAGAAGAACCACACAACGCTACCCACACCCCCAAATACAAAGAGATATATGAAAGAAAACGAAAAAGCGAATGTATAAAACCCCCAAACCCATGCAAGTAACCCCGAATAAACCCAGAAACATAGAAAACCGAGGAATCGCTCCTCACAGCAGATTGAACCCTCTGCTAATTGAATCTAATCACCATTCTTAACACGAATTCTTAACAAGAGCAAACTAAATGGCTGTTGTTCCCCGCAATAATGACTGCAGTGGGGAATTCTGTACTGCACCGAGACGGACAGGGAAAGGTCCATCATATGACTAAATGAAAACACCGTAGAAAAGAAAACCATTGAACCGTTGAATGCAGTGCCCCATACCAAACGTGAGAACAAAAGGAATCCGTTGACAACACTATACCAGCAATATAAGGCAAAAAAGGGAACTTTCATGAACACCCCCACGACAGAAATATCCAACACTCTTGAAAACGCCATCCAATAACCTTGATCACAAATGCTCCTGTCTTTCGGTCGGCTTTTGTTGGTTGCATCGAATATAAAAAACACTGAGGGAATAAAAACGCTAAAACTAGGCTCAAAAGCAGAAACAGGTAGGACAAGTACAATCCGAGAGTAGAATGGTATCTTCTGTTCTTTTTGACACTCCATGAAACTCGTACCGGCGTCAGGTCGTGATGAGAGCGCGATAATGAGAGACAGTCGGAGGGAGAAGCCGTCGATCCGGAGGTGTAGATGTAATCGATCCGAGTAAACATTCTTCCGCGTCTAACCAGCCCCCAATTTTCCCCTCCATAAACCCATAAGCAAATATTCCCAACTCATGCTCTCTTACCCCAACAACCATTTTCCGAGTAGCATCAGTCCAATCAAATATCGTCCTCACTACCACTCGACATCGGTAACACCCTCCCATTGCCCGCTTTTGATTTCTTCAATGGACTGGCCGTTCCCAATCCCGCTTGGCCCGCCTTTCTCTTCATTGAACCACCACTCTGTGGTGTATTACCACCTCCTATCCCCCGTGGGTGAGATCCCTTATTCGGCGTCCGAGTGGTGTTGGTTGGCTTCTCAATCTCTCTGACTTCCTGTTGCACTACACCATCGCCATTCTGATCTCCCTTCTTCTCTCTTTCCATCGCAGCCACTTCATCAGCCGTCAAAAACCGCCCTCCTGGTCCTCGGGGTCTTCTCATGGCGTGGTTATGCCGTGATTCATGCAAGTATGGCTTTCGTTGTTTCGATGTGAGCCGAAGAGCTTCCTCAAGCTTTTGCCGCGCTACCCGTCTCTTTAATATTCGATGAAACTGTTTTGCGTTTACATATAATGGCGTTTCTTCGGCAGGAACTATCTCGGGTGATGGTTGATGAGGCTGCACTGGAGTATGCTGTTGTGAAGGTTGTGGAGGCACTTGGGGTGGAGGTTGTTGCTGAGGAGTCTGAGGTTGTGGTGGAACGGAAGTCCGTGCGTTATTGACGGGCTGTGCGTGTTGCATCGCAGGACTGCCAGTTGGCCCCTGCGGTTGGCTCATCCTCCTCGCTGCCGGCATATGTGGGGTGCTGGGCATAACTTGATTCGGTGGTGCTTGTTGGTTTGGAGGCATACCAGTTGGTTGGTTTTGGCCTCCTGGTGGTGCAACCGCTGTTCCCATCTGAGGTGATCTCTGCTGTGTCCCCTCCCGTTTTACTTTAACAGCCGCTGGATTGACCTTTGGTGAGCCCCGTTGCCCTCCTCCAACTCCCATTGATATGTCCGAACCTGGTATCGTATAATATACTTGATTTCCTCCCTGCGTCCCTGCAGGTCCCGTCAGATACGGCTGGCCGTAGTACTGTTGAGACTGGTGGGGTGGATGTTGATTCCCTGGTTGGTGCATATTAGCACTAGGGATATGTGGTGATCCACTATTCCCTCCTGCTGGTCCCGTTGTCGAGTTGTGCTGAGGAGTATATGGACCCGCCGTGGTATGAACGTGATGAGTTTGCGGATATCGTGAGAATTCCATGATGTCGCTTGAAAAATATCTTGCGTTACTTTCAAACGCCGGGAGGTTTCTCGATACTGATGATGCCACCGCGAACCAGCACTGTAGGATGTTTCACCGAGCGGTGTAACAGTGGGTATCAAAATATATGTCGTTAACTCGGTTTATAGATCGATCCGGTGGTGATGTTGTGGCAGATGTGTTTATGTTTCTCGAAGACGCGTTGACGCGAAATATCCGACTATATCACAGGCTACCACAACGAAGAGGTATGACCGGATTGGATAAATGCGGAGAAAGTCAGGAACCTATCCTTGCGAAATCAGCATCAAGTCATCAAGTAAGCGACAAAACAATCGCAGGTCGAGGGGGTGGACAAACCAAGACGAAGTGTGTGGTCTTGGGTTGATGGGCTCCAACGACAGAGGTGTTAAAAGGTTCGTGCGGCTAGAGAGGATATGATGTCTGGTTGGTTGGTGTGGCTGTCAAATCGACCAATAGTAAATTCTGATTGCAGTTGAAATGAGCAGCAAAACAACGTCTTTTGCAGTGGCAGTCCTGTGTGAGCACGTAGAGAGAGTTCCTTTATCTTTTGATGTTCCTAAGAAACTGGCAATCTCAGGCCCCAAGACGCTCCAATTTCCCAGCACTTTCGTTTTTTGGTGTTGGGCGTAATTATCTGTTGTTCTCTGAGCGAAGCACGTGTCTGCCTGCTGAGTGCGTTGGCGATATGTTTTTCCAAGCACAACGACAATAAATGTCAAAGGTTGAGGTGGGGCGTGGGTGGGTTGGTAGCTGCAGGTTAGGTATGATGTGTTGGTGACAAGCTTGTACAAAGGGCGGGGGAAGGATTAAAAGACGTAGACCTACCGCACTGTGCGTAACTAAAGCAGACAGCCAATTGACGCCGTATATTTGCTGGGAATTCTGGGGAAATAAGAAACTAGAGCACAGACGGCTATCAAAAGAGTAGACTTCGCTTCCTCTTGCGTTTCGTAGATGTTTCTCTTGCCGTTCGTGGAGATGTAGATTTCGATGTGGATGGGATCGTTACGGTTTCCAATAAACAGACGTCTGTGAGGCAGGATTGGACAGTTGCGAGGATGGTGGGCTTAATTAGCATTGCTGTTCATCCGTGGAGGTGCAGAAGAAAAATTCGATTGGAGTGATGCGTTGGCAGACCGCGCAGCCGCCAACACGACAACCTACCTGGTCCTTGCCGATCTGGGTCCGCCTTTTGACTTTGTTTTTTTTTCTCCGTTCTGCTTCAGTTTCCCAGCCTCCCAAAGACTCCGCCTCCACAGCGCGCGATAATATTTTATTTTTACTTGCTGCTGGCCTGCTCTCTTGGAAGTTGCTGTCGTTTTTTGACTGTGACGACGCGTTGACGGGGGTAGTGGGCGATGGAGATAATGGTGGGCTGCCCGATGATGTATGTACGTACAGGCAAGTACCTTCTCACTCACACACTCTCTCTGCTGTTGGAGAGAGGTGGCTTGCACAATGGTCTAGGTAGGTCTTTGTCTTGTAGGTACGTTTGCGCAGAGCCCAGAGGTTGAACTTCAGACTAGGAGACTATTCAGGCTAGCGTAGTCAGTCAGGCAAGTCAATGCTGTCTGTACCAACCGCAGTCTGTACGCCGAAAAATAGCCAGGCGAGAAATAGGCCCCAACCTCTTGTCAGTCAGGTCAGGGTCGAGGACGAAAGTATGGGATCTGGTATCGCAAAAGTCACCTGTTTGGGATCCAGCCAGTAAAAAGCAGCATATGACGGCGACTGCACACCACCGTTACCATTGTTTTGGAACAGACGTGGTGGGTGCGTACGTGCGTGGAAACGAACAGCCAAACTGAACACCCTTTGCGGCTAACTTGCAGCCTCGCGAAATCGCAAAAGGAAGGTGGTTGATCGGTTGCTTCTTACAAGTCTACAGAGTACCTGAGGTCAATACCTTTAAAGCGATGAAGTCGATGAACGTGGCCGATGAGCTGAATGTGTGAGGGGACGACAAAGTGTGAACTGAGCACTGTACCTGGAGCTTTTCTTTACTACCTGCTTTCTCAGTGCCTATTTTTCACGTAAATGTCACTGAGCGACAAACAATTTTATTTTTAAATCATATTATTTTACTGCAATGGACAATTGTTCCAGGCTGTGAAAGCTGCACAGCATCCCCACTTTACACCGCAAACAAACAAAATGATGGTCGTGCAGTGGAAATAGCAAAAAAAATGAAGTCCTGGTGGTGAGCCACAGCATGCAAGCGCCACGGCCGAGACCCCAAATGGCGACAATATTGCCTCTTCCGCAAGTGCTTTTTGTAGATATTTGTCTTGAATACTTTAAGTACATGGAGTGCAAAAACTTCTGCACATATTCTAGAAGGCCACAAGTCTGCATCTCAAGATACACATCAGAGAAAACGCGAACAAGACCAACTGAGATAGATACGCAATCATCTCAATCTCCACTTCATTTCCGCAATACCAACATGTCCGGATTATCCCTGCCCTTCTTGATATTCTCAAATCTTCTTTGCCTTCGGTAAGCTGATTATTCAAATAACAACCCGCATGCCAAATACTAATACACATGGGCATGCCGTATGAACCGGGTTATCTCGGTAGCAGCGTGTGCACGGACCAGGAATTTGCCCTTCTGGTGATGCTCCGATGGTTCATGGTCTGGGTATATAGGAGTTTCGAGAGTGACAGGCTTACATGTGCCCAGAGATTATCCCGAGATAATCCACTTCTAAAGTTCTACGATATTCATCTCCCCGTGACCAGAAAACCTTTGTATTTATTTTAGCAAATTAGACTATTGGACAGTCAGGCATCAACCGAAATGAAGTACTAAGTATTCATGCACAGAATTAATCCCGATAACCGACGTGCAACTTAATTCAACCATCTGCATACTATGTACATACAGGCACTTACCTAGCCGGATATTCCAGTCAAAAAGAAAGGCCTGTCAAAAAGAAAGCCCACTTTTCGGTCTGTGCTTGATCTCCACATGTATTTCCCTGTTGAGATAAGATGGACCTTTGCAAAACATTTGGGGACCTCTCTTGTCTCACGTTTCCATCCTATAATACGGAGGGCTAGTAATAGTGGGGAGGTTGGTATAATATTAAATCCTAAGATGGGGTCAGCTGGTTATCATTCACTCGGATATCACTCGGCCGGTGGTTGGATAATACCATGTCATTTCTGAATTTCGAAATAAAATCAAAAACCATTTCTATTTGCCCAAAAACCGAGATTTCTTTTCATTCATGAGTGGATTAATTCCCGTTCCCCGCCGCCGAATTTACTCTGCGGTCACGGCCCACCTAGATTCGGGTGTCACCGTTTCATGTCAACTCAGTGGCCTCATGAATCTCAAGCAACAGCGAATTCATTTATAATCATGTGTCATTTAAAGTCCAGTATCGGTCCCATTTAAACGCCGATTCTCTATCACGAGAGATTCTCAGGATCGTATCACTATCGTAGCCCTTCACATACGCGCCTTGTATCAAACGGTTGACATTGTAGCTAGGAAACTATCTATGAAATTTCACCCTAGTAAAAGGCTAGCCATCTCCGAGAAAAGAGCACGGATTATCCTAATTGGCGGATTTACTTCAGTTCAATTTGTGCTTGAGGAGGGCGGAACTGGAGAAACCACACGCCGGAGGGCCCATGTACGCCCAGAAAAGTACACTTTGAGCATGCACATGGCACCTTTGTAAGTCTAGAGCCGAACGGACCACTGGGTGGGTCAGCCTACTAAAATTCCAGTTACTGATCAGCGGTCTGCCATGGCTTTGCTTGTGTCCCAATGAGTATGCTGTCCCACTGGCCCGTCCATCACTTTATGACTGTGTAGATAAACTGATGGGATCTTTGTAGATTTGGGCAACGTGATGCGCAAAGGTTTTGGGGTGTGGAGCGCAATCACTGGCCATGGGTAGCTTCGCTCTATGACTGCTTGCAGATAGATCGATGAAATCCTAATCCTATAGATACTTGTAGTCTTGGGCATTGGAATGGGCAATGGAATATGCAAAGATCTGAAAATGCGAAGCACTATTAATGGCTCCGGGGAAGCCTGAAAACAGCCTCCCATGTCTGTGTTTCCCCAAAGTGTAGAGTCATGATCAAAGTCTGCCGTTCGTCCGGTCGATTCCTTGAGCTTCGAAAATGGGAGTCAGAGGTCTCGATAAGCATCGCAGCCAGTGTTGAAGGCAAGATGGTCGATGGTTGGTTTGGTATAGTAGAAGATAGAAGTATACTGTCTGGACCGATGTAGAAGGGCTCGTCATAAGGGAGCCCAAGAGTTGCCGATGGTGAAGTTCGCATCGTAGCTGAGTATTGAGGGAGGTAGAATTGTGTTTTAGATGGCAATGGAGATGATTTCTGACATTTGTTTCTGAAATTGCTTACGGTCATCACGACGTGCTGAAGCTCCGCCCTATGCCCGAGATAGATACATTGTAATACTTGAAAGCTGTTTGTCATGGACCAGTCGTGAAACAACATCAAGATAAGGATGTATCGTTAGTTCAACTACGCACGGAATCTAGCACAACCCCCATGGAAGTACTCAAAGCAGTCGGCGTTGAAGGGATGTATAGATAAATCCAACCATCAGGAACAGAAGCTATCGTCACCGTAATCAAAGGCCGTAGGGCAGCATAACGACGATCTTACTATTTCCTGGTGTACTATACCATACTCTGCAATCTTCCACACCTGATACCTGAATGCAAGAGATGATGGTCGTTGTTCATATGCCCCCAAACATAGCTACCAGAACCACACCCTCAATCCTCGCCTTAGGTGTTCTCCCCCATTCCCAAAATCTTCGCCTAAGCAATAGTTACACATCGCCCGTCATTCCAGGGCGTCTCTCTAGCAGCTAAGCTAGCACATGTGGGCACATGTACGCGGCCTGAGACTACCAATCCTAGGTTATCTGTTGCTATAGCATGTCAGGCTATCAGGTTCGATGCAGTGCATACCCGTTGACTCCAAAACTGGTGGGTCTGCGCCTTGCACACCAGATAATCCGAGTCACTATTGCTGTCTTACATAGGGCACATCAAGTGTGGCCAATGACGCACATTGTTTACGTCCGAAGGATGGACGCCTCCGACAGGTTGTATTCGGAACGCACCATCGGGCCGTGATGACCCGCTGGGCGATCACTCGCAATCACTTAACCACTTTCTTTGGTATGGCCAGTGGAATTTCTGTTCAGAGCTCTATGTAACGTTCAAAACTCACTCCATAGTGGCCGGTTTCCATAGTGGCCGGTTTAGCCCGAACTATCAGTGAGAAGACTTAGTGTTCGACGGTTTATGAACAGCATAGCCAGCTGAAAACTGGGACTGCATTTTGGCGGCAACATTAGAGTTATAATAAAGTATGACTGCGTCAGTGTTGCGAGGTTTCCCATGTACCTAAGTGCTAAGTATGTATCTCATGTACATGCGCATAACTGCCACTTCATCACACCATCCCTGATGTACAGCTGTCCGATGCAGACTATCTACTGCAAAAAAAAGACAATTGAAGCCGCCAAGCAACAAAGATCGCTTTTGGGTTGTCATGCAGTTGTATGCCTTACTATGGCGCTCAATAAGAGACACTATTTTGGCACTTTTAGAATGGGCCAAACCGAGTGACCGATTGTGAGTGAGTCAGTATCTTCAACGTTTGCGAATTTATCGTTTCCCTTTATTCGGTATTGCCCGAATCTCCTTGGGGTGTATGCCACTCCTGACGTTTCTTATGATTGGGTATTTTGCCTGCTTGCACTCTCAGCTTTGTAGCAACGTTGTGATACAAATAGCTTGAAAGCGCCTACTTGGAGGATTGTGAACAAATCTTGTCTGCCTTTGTAACGGGCGAGAGGCATAATCGGCGGCGTCTTCTGCATGCACAGTGGCCACATTATTGACTCCTAGAATCACCTAAATGAGATCCTTCGGCCGTGGCTGCGGCCGGCGAGCGGGCTATCGATATTTAGTCAGGAGTGATTGAAGAAGTCGTTACCGACATGCAAGTCTGGAGACGTTATCGTACGCCTCATATTGGTGTCGTACGCAGACCTCAGATTCCCCACTTCGTCGTCGTACCAAGGCTGGTATTTCGCAACGGTCGGATAGGAGGAATGGTCTTTGTAACAGCCACCGCGATATTCCGTTCTATAGATACGTCATTGGGTAAACTCAAGAGGCGTTTTCACTTGTCGTAGATGACTGTTCTGATCACTCGGCGGCCATTGTCAAGGGACCATACTGTCACATCGCCAAGCCGAGACCAACGATCCCATCCTCACCATTTATCACTTGCAAATGGCTAGTACATACGGACTTTTGCCTGCCTAGAAATAGCCTATAGTCTTCAGCAAGCTTAAGACCAAAGTAATGCACACATTGGAAATTTGGATATACACACAGTCGGCATTTTGCCTTTTTTTGCCTGCAATATAATATTGGGAGTGGTAAAGTCCTGATGTACTCTATTCTGGTTGCTAGGCATGGTGGTTCGCGAAGTCATGGTTAAGCCTTATCGATTATGTGCGGCTCAACTTGAGCTTGCTTGGTAGAACCCCACGATTCCATACACCCCGCCATTCGGAGCTCACAACTATCAACTATCGCAAACACATTAACTCTACTTCGTTTGGGATCCCGAGCTTTGTTCGCATATCACCAATCATTTCGCCTGAGTTATGGCGTCTCCAGATATTCTCTCGCAGCTGTGTTCGCTCGAGATGTCATCAGCTTCCCAAGGCGACAAAGCTACTGCCTTCACTTCGCTCCTTCGCTCCATCATCTCCAATGTACCCGTCCACAAGCTCAGGCAAAGCTTGACTGCCTTTATTGATACAGTCCTCTCTGATAGTGTCGGGATTGTCACTTCGCGACCGGTGTTGAGTGAGTGCGTTACAGCTATCTCCGGGGTAAATTCTACGGATATCAAAAAGGCTGTCTATGTCTACACGTTGGAAAAGCTCCGTCCAAAGATTATATCGTTCGAAGAGCAAGACTGTAACATTCGCGAGTCTTTAGCCGACATCTACGAAGCCGAGGAGGAAAATGGAGAAGCTGCAAAAGTACTTCAGGGTATACAGCTAAATCCTCACCAGCGCCAAATATCCGATGAGTTCCGTTTAAAAGTCTACATTCGCATCATGCGTAACCTCCTTGAAGACGACGAGGCTATCACAGCGAGTGACTATCTCAACCGTGCAACACTGCTGATACACACTTGCCCTGATGCCACTGTCAACTTGCAGTTCCAGATGTGCCAGGCCCGCATCTTAGACTCCAAACGAGACTTTTTAAATGCTTGCTCGAAGTATCACCAACTTTCGTTTTCTCCGGTGGTCGATGAAGCAGATCGGATGCAGTGTCTCTCTGCCGCCATGACTTGTGCTATCCTCGCTGGAGCAGGGCCTCTTCGTTCTCGTTCATTAGCAACGCTCTACAAGGATGACCGCTCCCCTCAGTTACAGCATGACTACTCCCTACTTGAGAAGATGTACCTTGATCGACTTCTCACTCAGAAAGAGGTTGACGAGTTTGCCGCCCGGTTACGACCGCATCAGGTTGCGCGACTCTCTGATGGAACGACTGTTTTGACAAAAGCGGTAATCGAACACAACCTGCTTGGTGCCTCGAAGTTGTACAATAACATTGGTGTTGAAGAGCTTGGTGTTTTGTTGGGACTTTCTGCCGAGAAGGCGGAGGAATATGCCGCCAGGATGATTGAGCAGGGACGACTAAGCGGACAGATTGACCAGATTGACCGACTTATCTATTTTGATTCTACGGCATCAACTGGAGGTGCTTCAGCGGAGCGCGTTGTGGGCAGGCAATTGAGAAAATGGGATGAGAACGTTGGTGCACTAGCACAGGCCGTGGAGAATATCACCAGCATACTGCAGAATGATTATCCCGTACGTGGAGAATCCGAGAATCTTCAAATGCTTACTACTCCTTTGGGCTAACGGAAATTGAAACAATTAGGATTTTGTGGCTGCTAATCTCGCTCACTAGACTCGAGAGCAGAGCTTTTTATTTTATCTGTGGCTATGATATTTTTATCGTTGGGGCTTTTTGCGATTACAATCGACTGGGCGTTTCGTACTCTCTGCGCATACTTATTTATGAGCTACTTAGTGTAGTATAAATGACGGTATAGAAGGTTTGCGTTAGCTCATGATTCAACTCTTTACGAGTGAGATTGGGTAGCTTGAGATCCTAATATAGCCCATCTATCCTCCAAAGCGGCTTTCCATCTCGCCACCAAATCATGCCTTCCTTCTCCATTCTCAGGATATCTTCGTCCTCCTTTTTCTCCCTGAGCTTTTGCCTCCTTTTGCTCTCCTCTTCTCCAATTCTCGCCCTCTCTTCCATCTCCTGACGTCTCTCCATCTCAGCAGCCTCAAACTCTTTACTCGCTCTCTCCTTCTCCTCCTCCTCCTTCTTTCGCCTTCTCTCTAATTCCTCATCCTCCTCCTTCTTTTCTTGCCTCAACACACTATCCCTCCACTCCACCAGTTCTTTGTAACCCTCGACCTCCTCTCCAGGCTCAAACACATACCAACCTCCAGGATTCGAGTTGTAAATGTTAAGATGTCCGTGGGGAACCTTGGTCGGTACCTGCTTTAGAACCTTGTTTATAACATCCTCTTCATAATTCTTGTTGACCGCCGCACCATATATGGCGAGTATGCTCCCGGGTTTCGCGGCGGCATCGAAGGCGTCCTGGTCACGCCAGACAGAGAGCACGGTCTTTCGGCGGCGTCCAGAGACAACAAGTGAAGATGCATCTTGGATGTAATAATCCTTTTTGCGTGTTTTGCGGGCGTCTACACGAGGGCCCAGGAGGACGGTGAGGACGTTTATATAGACTACTCGAATTAGCTAGGTAGTGGGGGAAGACTGCGGGGAACTGAGTAATAAAGACAATTGTGTTGCACTCGGGGAAGATCTGACAAGGTTGTCAGAGTGGTACAGTTGTCCATGGCCTTTTTGGCGCTGAAGAAGCCGGCGCTAGTTACCTGGGTGAATGTAGTGGCATGTGAGGACATTCTGTGAAGGTGTAGGTGTTGATGGGAAAGTTGTTAAAGAGTCAATGGTTCAATATGCATTTGAGGGGGGAGGGGTAGACGAAGTTTGTTGTTGTTTATTCATACTGTATGCACTCTAATTAGAGTATGACAAGACCTAATACCCCCTCCGCCTCCGGGCGAGCCGGCTAGATGGCGGAGCTCCCCCCCGCTACCCTTCATCCCCGCTGACGTGGTAGACGAAGTAATTTGATGTCACTGGGATCCATCATTCATCAATGTGGTACATGTCACTTGTCTGTAGGGTGTCTCCTGCCCAATTTTAGACCTTCATCTGATGACAAGTTTTCGCGCATGGCCTTTGTTTAATCAACCTCGCTGGTCATCAAGGGAAAAGTAAGGGAAAAGCATAGCAGAGGACCTGCATTTGTAGCAGATGACTGGCTTCGTTCTCAGCGCCGTTTACAGAGATCTAATGATACAAACAAGCAGACAAACTCTAAATAAGCAGCCAACATAGATACCGATCTAAAACGACCAATTCCAATAAGATAAACAGTACACCTTAACTCCAATCCAGATGCCAGTTAAGCAAATACAAGCAATATAGATATACATCTAAAATCCCCTCGGACCTAGAGCTCGGATTTCGCCCTGGCAGTTGCCTCGCTTCTCCATTGATAGAGAGGTTCCCCAGGCGCACGCCCAAGCATCTTGTCCCACGCTGTGATCGCTGATTGTAGGCCTAATGTGAATCTAATAAAACGTCAATAACTACCGTGGCAATGGAATCATGGGATGGGACGACTTACAGGATCTTTGGAAGTTCGTACCAACTCCTGAAAACAAATAGAAGCGTGTAATAAACAGCATAAAATTCCTGCCAGAAGAGCTCGCTGACTGTATACTCTTCTTGAAAATGCTCTTTCTCCTCCACCTCCAGGAGGCTTTGTGTAGATTTATTCCGTGCTTCCCAAAGTTCCTGAAACTTTGGCAGGACTGACAATGCATGCGACACGCGACCCAACGTATTGACGAGGGCAACAAGCTCAGTCCTCCGGAGAGGAGGGTTCTCGGAAACATCTGCATTCTCGTCGAATTCGAATAAAACCTTCAAGGCTGTGCCGTAGCCTTGGGTTTGAACTTTGCCCCAAAGTCTGCACTTATCACACCCAACACAGTCCATCACCCGGCTGATGTTTCTGAAGCGATTGCGGAAGTCTTCCTTGAGTGCCAATGCATCCTCTTGAAACATGGTGCTTTCGTCAAAGATTGAGGCGTCGTTTGGAATAGCATTAGCGAGCTTCAAGACCTTAGCCTTAGTGAGCCGGTTTTGCAGATGATCACCGGAGCAGAAAGTGTACTGAGGGAGGTAGTTGCGAAGTTTTGCAACCGCACGAAGAAGGATTGCATAGTTAAAGTAGATATTTTGGATGCGCTCTGGATGGCCTCGGAATCGATTGATAAAGCAGTCGAGATTAGGGCTCCATAGACCAGTACTCTGATTGAGATAGTCCCAGCAAAGATGAACCGAGATGCTCGAATGCATCCCCGATATCACTCTGTAGAACACCCGTTTTTCCAGGCACTCATCGTCCACATCAACCTCCAGCAGTGCGGGGTTCCCAGTCGCGTCTTTCGCAATCTCGTGCGTGAGTTTGTCCTGCATAACGTTGATAAACCCCTGCTTTGCCTGGCTGAAGGGCGCCGCACCCGCTTGCCCCTCCTTAGATTTCGAAAAGCAGTTCTCCCGATAAATTGACTTCCACACATTTTCCGCCCCAGCTCCAGCATATCCGGTGAATCGCTCAGGGTTGTCGACAAGACTCACGTAGTCTCCGGTGCTGCCTTGTGTTTCGTCCTCCGGAATACAGTAGTCTCGCTCATCGCACTCATCGTCTTCCACAACGCAGCTCTCTGCCGTATCTTCGCCTAGCTGCCCACCTAGTGGACTCTCGCTCGCCTTTCGACCCTTCGGATGACTTGCTTTAGGGCCGGCAAGTTTTGAAAGTTCCCCCGCACGCCATACCGGTGGAATATCGTCTTCATTGTCGATCGTAGTAACTGCACATGCAATATTGGCACACATGCCATCGTCGGACCAAAAGGGACATGTTCGTCCATATAGGTCCAGTCGGTAATAGCTGAAGTAGTCGGTGCCGCGGGTGATGTCTTGTACTAGAGGACGTACTTCTTTGTTTAACTTCTCAAGCGCGCCATAAGTCGCGCAGCCGTCTGGTATGAATTCAGTAGGTTCATTCTAAACGTTAATGCACAGTCAGCACGGTAGTGGGAGAGCTGGTGAAGAAATGGCAAGCGAACACTACAAATACTAGTCGTTAACGCGACGACTCCCCCGATGATAGCCAGCAACACAAGGGCAGTCTTCGATATAGGTCTCGATATCCGCATTGTTGAAATGTATGGCGATATGGTTTAGAGAGGAAGAGAGGAAGCAAGGTGCACGAGGTGGCGGGTGGTATGATTAGATGTTATGCGTGGTGGAGTTAAGGACACCTTGCGGCTTGCAACGTCTTAGTAGGTATTACAAGTACAATCGTGCAAAATCCTCACCCGTGGCTTCTAGAGTGATGGACAAAATGATTTATCAACTGTGAACCGGATGAACCAGTGACGTGTCCAATCCAGCGCGGAAGGAGAGAACGGTAGGAATCATGCCAGACGAAGAAGGATGGGGACACTCCTCCGAGTTTGCGCAGAGACAGGAGACATGTTGGAGTTGGACGCCTCAATTATTTTTCCTCGTCGCTGGGTTGCTGTTCGACTGATGAATGACCTTACTTCGAACGAAGATGGTTTGTCATTACATAAGGATCTTTCCTTGATGCGTTGCCGTGGGTGGCAAAACATATATTTCCATCAGACCCGCAAAGAGCTGTAGAGTAAACAGAAGGAGGGGCTGCGCCGCCTGCTCAGACGCGCGCCATATAATACGGTCTCGCCGTTCTCGCTCTTCACCGAAATACTAAATAAAGCTGGCCTGTGAAGCAAGTCATTACGCGCAAGGCTGAGTCTGACCGTTGAACTGTATCGCATAGATAGATCGCCGTACGATGATGGTTGGCTTACAGATTTGCTCTGCAGACGAAAAAGCATACAAGGACATAATATGATTTCCCTCCTCCTTGTGAGCTTTCCACTTAAGTATAACATTCATCCTCACACACCATACTGTACCACATTCCTATACCAAGTATCACCGCCTGTTGTCTCGAATAAATACTGAGTGCGTGAAGCACCTGCTCATCATCGCGTAATATGCCTCTCAAAAACATCTTCAAAAGCAAAGATGACAGGCACGGGTCATCCTCTCCACCCACTCAACCACTCCGTGCACCGCAACCAGAATTCAAGTTCATTCGCAGCGACACTGTAATAAGCTTCTTTCTTTCATATTACCAGTTTAGAGCGCTGATATAATTTACATATAAGACTTCGGAGGACGTGATTCACCCTCCGACCGGCTTTCCTGGCGAAGATCTCCCTAGACCGCTAGGGCAGGACCCGCCTCGGTCGCGTCCACGCTCATCCTCTTCAGCAAGCCGCTTTCGCGAATCCTTTCAACACTTTGGCCACCGAAGAAGTCGGTCCATTACCTCGTCCAACATACCAGCAGACCTTCCCAACGTTAATGACAGTGCCGTTGATCGCGAAGCACAATGGGAGAAACGTGCGACAGTGTTAGTTGGAAGTTCCGCGTTACCGACACCATCACCCGGAGGCCGTAGCCGGAGTGGCAGCGTATGCACACCAGACGATGATGTAAGACCGGAATCTTCGGTAGCTATACAGGATTGAATTAACAGGTGGCCACCTAGGAAAATATCCAAGAAGCAATCCGATTGCATGAAGCCGGAGAGTATGAGTGCAGCACTGCCATGTTCGGCAGGCTAGCAGACCCTAAGGGCCCCAACAACCCACTATCACAGGTTCTCTATGGCCTTGCACTGCGTCACGGCTGGGGTATTGATACGGATCCTGCTAAGGCATTGACATATCTGCGGGCTGCAGCAAAGAACAGTGCGGAGGTAGAGCAAGAGGCCTTACGTGCAGGGATGACGAAAGGCGGGAGCGCAAAGGGAGAATTGGTTCTAGCTATGTATGAGGTATGTATTTACGGCTTGCCATCCTTCCGGATTAAAGCTTACGAAACACGACGGGGAACAGTTAGGTAACTCCTACCGACAAGGTTGGGGTGTAGACAAGGACCCTGTAGCAGCAAGGGAGTTCTACGAGACTGCAGCAAACTTAGGCGACTCCGATGCACAGAACGAAGTCGGCTGGTGTTATGTAGAAGGGTTTGGATGCAAGAAAGACAAGGTAAGGCAAGCCCATCTTGGGTCTATGCCGCGTCGGTACCCATCATTTCGTCGGTTTGCAGCATTGGGATTTCTGCACCCCACGAAGCGTATCTTACAGTAACTAACATCGGATCAACCTGTCTTGCAGAAAAAAGCCGCAAAGTTTTATCGGATGGCCGAGAAGCAAGGAAACAAAACATTAGGAAATTCATGGTAACTCTTCCTCTAACCCTTGCCTCTGTCTCAAACAGCAAATTCCTAGATTTCCTCTCCCAGTTTGCTAACCTTTTTACTAGGATATACAAAGATAAGGTTACAATCCTCTCACCTACAGCGGGTTTCACCAAATGACATTGCATGTTGCTAACTCTGTCACTAGTATATGGATGGGGAAAACTAAAATCCCTTGCTTGATGAAAGAAGGATACCCATCATCGTAGGTTAATTACAGCATCGTTATTGAGTCACTATTGGGTTTTGGGATTCGTTTATCACGTTTTTGTATGGAGTCAAGGAATTTTAACTTATTGTTCCAAAACATAACTTTTATTATACTGATGTGCTAAGAAGAATATCTCTCTGCTCCCAAGTGAAGGCGAAGGTAATGATATCGCGATCAGACCAGTCTAGCTAGCTGTCCATTGTCTATTGAGAATAAAGAAGAGATTAAACTATACGAGAATGTACAAAGGAAATCCAACAGATCAAGTCGAGGCTCTGTTAGGCCCGATGTAAGAAGGTAATAAATGTTAGGACCCTGCCTCTTCCAATTACCAAATAAGTTGGAGATCAACTCCGGCCCTTACAAAAGAAATGTATAGTCGTTATGCAGCAAGCGTGCATGGAAGTGTTTCGAACAAGAAAAGACGATACAAAAAAAAAAGAAATCGAGAAGCAAGGAAATTCGTTTCATCGTAGGTATCGTAACTTCGTGGCCTCGTATCTCATAACTTCGTAACTTCGTAACTGTTCGTGAAAGCGTAAGTCTTCATGCACAAACCCATTGTCCGTCCGTGCCGGAAAGCACTGTACATACAAATCCCCCAAAAATCAAAGCAAATAAAACACAACAAATCGCCAAAATAAAAATAAAAAAGCCGACCTGGGTGCCCTGCAATAGTCTCTGAAGTGAGACCGAAGAGTAACGCAGGGCAATATAAAAAATACAACAGAACAAAACCGAAAAAAAAACCAAGACTAAACCAAAACCAAAAACGAAAACGTGAAATTAACAAAGAAACCCAATTTCCAAAATGCAAATGCCAATCCCCATGTGTAAGCAAAAAAAAAACAAAAAGCAAACTGCAGTCAAGTCCTTCCATGCAATGTTCAAGTCTTCAATCCCCAATCGTCCAAAGCATCGCATCCTGAAACATGGAAAGAATCACAATTGCAAATATCAAAAAAAACCAAAACCCGCTCGTAAAAAACAAAATATAATAAGATGCTCCACATACACGTCACATTGAGGGTGGATGATACTCAACATGACTTAACCGAGACTCTATGAGTGAGCAGCGGCACCTCCGCTCTCCTCGTTTCCACTTGCACCTGAACTCTGAGCCTGACGGGCGAAGGCGGCGAAGCGACGAACAACTTCGGCATCAACGCGGTCCCACAGAAGTGATCGTGTGTAGACCTCAGCTGCGGAAGGCTTTGCGTTTCGCATGTTGGCAAGGTTCTCCTGAATGCGGCGGCGGCTTCTCTGGTTGACTGGCTCAGGCTCCCGAAGGAAGTTGTTGGAGGTCACATCGTTGTACTCAGCAGGAGTCAGTTGCATGAACTGCTCGCGTTGTTGCTCGGGAGTGGTCTTGTCGAAGGAGTTGAGCACGCTCATGGTCGATTCCAACCCTACCATCTGGGGAACATCGGACTTGGCAACAACCCAAGAGTCGGTAGCAGAGACGGGGTCAACAGTCTCGACACGGCCAACCTCAGCGACACCAGCATCTTGGAAGATGTTCTGTAGAACAGAGGCAGAGGCAGTCTGGAGTTGCTTGGGAAGGGGCGGGAGGGCCGCGGTGGAAGTCTTCGAAGAAGCGACAAAGGCGCCACACAACAAAAGAATGAGGAGCAATCCTGGAGCAGCAGGCTTCTCAGACTCGCTGAGAGGTGCGACCTTCTCAGTCTTGATAGGAGAAACATCGTGCATGATGGGCTCGGTCCAGCACGGGCTGTCAAGGTCGAAGTCGTTCTCGAAGTCGAAAGCATCGCTGAAACCAGAAGAGCTGTTCTGATGGGCCATCGGAGTGCGATCCATGGTGTCCTGCATTTTGTGTAGTTGGTCATCCAAGTAGGCATTCTTCTTGCGGAGTTCGCCGGTTTCTAGAGTGTGAGATCGTACCATCTCCTCTTTCTCCAGCTGTAGTGTGTCGGCCTTGTGGTGAAGGAAGTCTCTTTCCCGGGCAAGTTCCTGGTATCGCTGGTGCATCTGTTCCTCTTGCATGGTCATCTGAGCAAGCTTGTCCTCCAGCTCCTGAATGATGTTGCTATGGAGCTTCTTCTCTTCTTCAAGGCGCTCGGTGTGTTGCTTCTTACGCTGGCGTGAATCCAAGCTATAGGTATGTCAGTACATGATTATAGGATACGATGTCAATAGGATACATACGCTGCTTGTCGATTGCGAAGCAATCGCTTCTGTTGCTTGAGTTCCTTGATCTCATTCTCGTCCTGGGAGCGAGCAATGAGTTGATCGATGTTCATAAGAGTTCGCTCAGCAGGGATATCGAAGCGAGCATTCTTCTTCCGGATACCATCTCGTCGAACAACATGCAAAGGCGAGTGCGCTCGGGGTCCTGGGCTTGACGGACGCATGCGCTTGGCCATTGACTGGCCGTCGTGGTCTGCTGGGCCTGCACCGTTTGTCCAGTCCTTGACTGCAGGTGAGGAAGGAATAGAGGCGCCAGAGTTCGGGAACACGGCATGGGGAGGGATATGGACGTTGTTATCGAAAGCACCTTGCGCACCTTGAGCTCCCATTGCTGGAGCCAGATATGCACCACTCTCATCGTAACCATTGAACGCGTTGTTGTCATATACTGTTGGTGTACATGATCCCGACGCTCCACTGTTTGACGACCAGTTGTGTTGCTGCGCATATGCAGGTTGTGCTTGCTCGAGCTTGATGAATGGGTTGTTTGTTCCGTTGCTGTGTTCAAAGGTTGCGGCAGGTACTGGTGTTGAATCGTCTGCAGGACCTGCAGTCATGCCCATATCATGATCGAAATCCCAGTCTGCTGATGGTGAGAAGATGGCGTTAGTATCTAACGCTGAGCCTCGCCGTCGGTCCATGGAGGAGATATCTAGTGTCGAGTCGAGGAGATTGTTGCTGTCGAGGATGTTTTCATCGAGTATTGATGCATCATCATCGTCAAAAAACGACCGCCGACTGTCCACTGACAGTGTCTGTTGAAGATATTGATCCATCTGGAAGGGGTGGTGGTATCCTGAAGTCATTTCTCAGAATTGTGCTGGCAAAACTGCTACGCAGAATGGTGGGAAGATCTAAGGTGGGAGAATTCGTATGTTGACAGCGGGAAAGCGGTGTCAGTGAAAATCGAGGGAGGAATATTGAAATGTAGTCGTAGGTAAGAAGAATATGGACACAGTCTATTCAGACAAAGGGATGTCTCGTTTTCTTCGCGGGATATGATGAACGTGGATAACGTGAGGGGAAACGGAGGATAAGAAAGAAAAAGTCGGAGCAGCTGCGGAATGCGGGCGCTGTGCTATATACTGGGTAAATGCGAAGTACGTGGGTGGGCCGGACTCTGCGTGCGTGTGTGGGTAGCGGTGAGTATCAGCAGAAGAGCGTGCTGATGACCCAGTGCGAATGAGAATGGCGTGAAGCGCATGGTATCAACTTGCACTGCAGACAAGGGTGGCTGATTCGCTGGCAGTGGTATCGCAGGGAAGCGTCCCCCAAAAAAGAAGCACTGTCTCAGAATACCACTCCCCTTCTCCGTTCTCTTCTGCCATCCTGTCCAGTTAATCCCGTCCTATCCTATCCTCTCCCTTTCCTCCCTCATCCGTCTGCTTCTGACCATTTGCCCACACTCCTTCTCAACTTCGAATCGGGCTCTGTGATTGCTGGATGTTACTGCTGACCCTGACCGCCCGGCGAAAAGCCTTCCTTGGTCGCACTTGTCCTCACAATTCCCATACTATACAGGTATGGGCGGAACATGGAACGCTCACAGGATTTTATCCATTCACAGGCGCTGCCCTCCCCCCTCCCCCCACTACCTAGAAGCACTCCTGCAAGAGACCTGACCGGTCTATCTATCTATCTTCACTCATTGGAATGGAGTTCACCCAAGCGGAGTTCTGCATTGCACTAAAACTGAGTTCCATACAAAGCAAGCGTAGGTACTCCATGTACCCACCCTGATGCTCGTTCGTTCGTCGTTCGTTCGCAGTGATCGCCCACTTTTTTTTCTGTTTTGTTTTCTTTCCCCAAATTTTTAGAGTAATTTTTGAATCCGATGGCACTCTGGTTGTCCGAGATCCTGCGCCCCCGGGCGAAAATCATCCGCATCTGAGCCCCGCAAAAACTCTGGAAGGCTGCTTTAGCTTTATGGGTCCTTCTCGTCATGAGTCCCATCATGTCCATGTATTTTTACGAGATATTTTTTCTTCTGTGTGTGAGATTGGATTGACAGCTCAGAAACAAGGCGCTGTGATACGTGAGGAGTTTCTTTTTTCATTTTTCTCTTCAGGTCTTGGAATTGTTCAGTCGTCACCTTGCCCTCCGTCGCAGGACAAACTTACGGCCTTTGATGCCCAATACGGCAACAAATTGATTGCACGAGGTATATAGGTACCGCGATATCCCACCCTCCGTTGCTTTTTGACTCTGGGATGGGGTAACACATAGCAGCTCCCCCATCACTTCCTGGGTACATTGCCAGAAAAATCCCAAACGACTGGCTGTGATTTGTATACTTGGAACGGGCGGGCAGTTAGGTATCAAACATATTTTAAACGAGGTGTTTATTCTCGGGTACGGAGGTCAGGCGAATGAATGACTGGACGAAGATCTTGTAGCAAACACCAAACCCCACCATTTCGACGCGCGCGTGCCGTGCCCAAAAGTAGTGCGTACTTGCTCCGAAGAGACCATTCCGAGCCAAATGCAAAATGCCAATGATTGGTTTTGCCAATCCGGCTCCTGGGCGCCTCACTTCTTTATCTGTGCTCCCATGACGTTCACCTACATGAAGAGGTACTTACTCCCTTCCACATACTAGAATACCCTCTGAAACACATTGGCAGCATGGAACTACCCCAAGCAGCTGTTGGAATTTGTTTCTGCGGCAGCCTTTTCCCTACCGTCTCTGGTACCGCCGCGGAGCGGGGAAGAAGGGAAACTAGGTAACAGTCCAGCATAAAAAAACTGGTACTTCCGAAAATTCTACTGGCTCGCCAGGATCGGTCCGCCCCACGAAACTGCCCTTCCTCTACAGAGCACTTTTCTTGCCAGGCTGAGAGGCTTTTCCGTTCTGAGGCTGGACCTTCCCCGAAGGCAGCTTATGCCTTGGCCAATCCCACCTTCGAACGCACCCTAACAAGGGTAAACGTGAGAATTGAGGCGTTGCGTGGACTCTCCACCAATAAGCAGGCCACTGTCGCACTTGTTTTTCACTGCCGACGGGAAGCACGGTGATCTGCCGATGAAGAGAAGTTTCAGAACACATTCTGCAGTGCTACAGTGCCACAATATCTGCGGCTTCCATTTCGTCCAGTTATCATCTTCGGTGTCACGGCATAAGAACGGCTGATAACGAAGCTGTGGGGTTCCAACACAACGAACGAACGAACGACAAACGTCAAACGTCACTATCCGCAAGCCTCGCATAAAGACAGGAGCTTGGATTATGGCATTGTGGGGAAAAAACAGCACACAAGAAGCGAATGTTTTACAGTTCTCTGCAAAGCATCGTGGATTGATAAAACAAGGGTAACAAAAATGTAGAAATACGCCAAAAAGAAAACTAGCTATGTCTCCTACGCATCTGCATGCCCCAAGAATGAGAACCATCCTGTGGAGACGAACTTCCAAGCTCTTTTTCATCCCGCCCTTTCCCCACTCCGGGTTAACCTCTACTGTTGGTTTCCATGATCTCGCGACCGAGATGGCGGAGGGCAATCTGGATACCAATGAACGCCATATCCAACCAACCAGGAATTCAAAAGTCGTCCATCCTCCTCAACTCCGTTTTATGCCATGCTGAAACATCAAAAATCCAGGAAAAGAGGGGACATCCACTATATCCAGAGGACGAGGTGATTAAGAAAGCTGCTGTCAGGTTAGAATTTGATAAAATCTTCCAGTAAAGTGCCATCATCATTTTCTTCGCCGTATCGAACAAAATCGACATCGGAAAGGACATCTGAATCCACATCGCTACCGATAGACTCGGTATCTTCCTCTTCCTCACTAGAATCATGGCTGCTGTCGTCATTTGAAGAACTTTTGGCTTTTTCAGCACTTGCAGTGGCTGCCGCCGCTCTTCTTCGCCCCGCACGCTCAATGTGTGGCAATTTGCATTTTTCGTCGGTACATACTCCTGTTTCATCGAATTCGGGGCATTCGTGTACATGCCGCTCAGTGCAATCAGCACCTTTGGGACAGTATCCCAGGGTTGCAAAGCGGCGACAGACAGACGCCGCTGGGTTGACTCTAACATGGGCATATCGACAATCCGGCTTTGAACAATTGCCACGAAGAAAATGGTGGCATGCCGGTACGCGATGCGGTGTCGGATCGTGTGATAAATCACACATATCGCCGTCCTGACAGGAATCAGAAGCTAGGAACCTCGGACAAATAGCGACCTCATTGGGGTTGTGAACGTATGGACATGACATCCCGTGTTTGCATTGACCTGCATATCAACGGTTAAACGTTTTCGTCAGTTACTGCACTTATCTCTTTATATTTAGGGGCCAGTTGGTAACGGGTCCATCCATCCTACTCAGGCATCGTCCCCGTGTAACTCAATCATCCATAGACGATGAGAATCCAAATCAACAATCTAGGAAGGCATTCGATACCAGAATTTGAATAGTACTTGCAAGGCGTCGATTTCCTTTGCGATAGCTTCGATCGTCTGCCGTTAGAAACCAAAATGGCCGCCGGTTAGTGCCCATTGAATATGCACAAACGTTTTGACCGCAAAGGTGCAGCAGATATGTTGAACTGACCGAGATGCTCGTACGAGACCTGCGCGCCAAAGATTACCGTTACGGCTCCTTTGAAACTGAACACCTCCAAGAACGGCCTTCTTGGGCGTCGTGGTAACATTGGAGTTACCTGCGAATGTGTTAACTAAATTCAACTCCAGTCAGTAGACCTGAGTAAAGAGAACATCATCCTCACCCGACAGTCGAACCAGCTTACTCCCACCAGCAGTGACCCGGTATCGTTCGCCTCCAATCTCGACTTCACGATTAGAGTGATCTTGGGAGTCCTGCAAGAATCGATTAAGCTTCAACTTTTCGTGTGCTTCCCTCCTTTGAAGTTTGTCGTCGAGGGTTTTTGCCATAGCCTTTGTGCGAGCCTGAACTTCTTTGTCATATACAGAACTATTGATCAACTGCATATGGCGGTCCCGTTTCGCCACCCACCCTGAAGTTGTAGCAGTTTGGGATTGATTGGTGTTTGATGTGGGGCCAGTAGAACTCGAACCAGTCGCCGCAGATGTTAATGGAAGCGGTCCAGTTGGAGAGCTGGTAGTAGTATTATTATTATTGATCACAAGTGTCCGGTGGTGGTGAGCCGCCCCTCGACCTCGGGCTCGTCCCCTTCCACTCCAAGTCGCGCGACTCGGTGGCTGCCAGTATGCGGTTCCGCGTCCTCTCGATGATTCTATGACGCTCATTAGTAGTGCGGGGCGTGTAGTGGTTGCAAATTAATACTGACGGTAAGACGCATTATAGCTAAAGCCACTTCGATAAGAAGCAGATGGCGCTGGTCTTGCAACATGCTCGTGCTGGTTTTTGTGGCGGTTAATTTGACCTATTGGCGCTATTAACGACAGTCTCCAGACTGACTGCGAGTTTTACAGTGTCACTTACCGGCTAGTTGACCTATCTTTGATAGTAGTGCGTCGTGATCTTCCGACATGATTGCTGCGAGTTGGTTGAGATAGGAGGTGGTGTTGGAGGTTGAGCGATGGTAGAGTCGAGTTTTACCTAAAATCCAACCCCTTAAGCGCCCACTTTTTGTCGTAAAATTGAACAACTAGTTCTGACGAGAGGACTTCTGCAATTCAGACTTCACAAACTGCTCTCGTCGGACTAAAATTCTTGTAAGACTTACAATCGAACGGACACTTTTAAAAGAGCTGTTCTGTTGGTACATACTCGGGTTTTGCCGCTGGTATTATGACATATTCAGAACCGCCACTTTCCAACGTCACGCCAACTCCATACCCCCTCACCTAGAGGTTTCTCACGATATCCCACAAGAACCAAACAGTACAATCAAGCTCATCGAAAGCTCCCTACTCTGTTAAATTGCTTTTGCAAGGAAGCGATTCGACATCCTCTCCGGGATGGACCATGCTTCCCACGGAGATCCTATACGCCTTGCAAATCATCGTTTCTGCAAAGGACATCCTCCTCCCCTGAAGATTCAATAGGCGGGCGCTGGCGTTCTTTCTCGTACACGCATGTAACTACCAAGCAGATATATAAAGTTACTTACTTTTCTTAGCTTCGCTCTTATTATTCCACACTCGTGGCATCTTCTCGAACTTGCCCATCCAACTTTCGGTACGTCTGCTGCTTGTGTCGAACTTTCGGCCTGGCCCAGGCACATACAGCTCTGGGGTGTGCGGACAATGTTCTCTAACCGGTGCTCGGAATTCTTTACCAGATTGCTGGGTTGTTCAAATCACGTTTGTGGAAAGGGAATATGCTGGATCAGTAAAAGACTGCATTGAGTATGCGTGGGGCTGACGACGGACGATGGACGGTCCGGCATATTTTGACCCACTTTGACCAGACGGTAACAGTGGTGGTCTTGCTCCTAGCGCTGGCATGTTGGTACCGTCCATATTGGATGGAGGGTATGGCAAGAAGACTGAAGTCAGACTTCAGACTACTGTTAATAACAACTACGCATGTCAATGAAATGGGATGGATACCAAAACATCTATCACTGCAAATTTTTTCTGTGCGGCGGGAAGGGCATCATGCAATGTATCTTGATAACATCTCTCTACCCACCCGCAGATCGACGCTGTTTACCTAGTCTGAGCAATATGTATTTTTGGTTAGTTTGGAGATGGAGATTGACGTAATTTCTCCGGATGTGGAGGGTGGGAGAAAGAAGGTCTACAATATTTTATGCAATTTTATTACATTACTACTAATTTGAGTAGCTGTCTATAAAGATTGCTCATCATTTGGAAAAAACTCAATCTCTACATCCTTCCTCCGATTGGCTGACATGAACACAACGCCATATGAGAAGGGGCGACAATGAGAAGATTGCTGGATTCATCAACCGAAACTGACAAAGGAGAATTAAATTCTCAAATCGCTTCAGTTTCCAATTCCAAGGAAGTTGACACTTGGACGAACCCTTGGAGTTTCCAAGCTGTAATTATCAATCTAAATCCATTACTTGTTTCCCACCAACCTCAGCTTATTAGCTACAGTATAAGATTCTCAGTTCTATTTTGAAGTTCTACAACATGGCTCGTCCCAGCAACAGAGCTTCAGAGCTGAGAACTCGTGATAGAAGATGAAAGTTACTCAACCCCGGATCCCGGAAACACCTCGACGGTTTAGAAAGAGAACTGAGAGAGTGAGGAGGGGGAAAATCAAAGTACGAGATATTACTTGGAGTGTAGATAGACTATTAGAGTTGGGAGGTAAAAGTACTTCTGTGAGGGAGATAATGGAAGACCAAAGCGTCAACCCTAAACACCTGCCCTAGACCTACCAACTTTGTTGCAAACAACGGCTTCCCGATATACTCTAGTGTAAGCCCATCACTATTCCATAAGAAATACAGCCCTTCCAAGTAGCTTTTCGCAAATCCGTGATTATCACCAAATGCAGTCTCTGTATAAACCTGTTCTTGAAACGAGCGGGCGGCGGGGCAGGTGGCGCTGTGGCCGTTCAAGATGGGGAAGAATGCCAGCTTCTAGATCTTCTCATCATTGACCTCGGATTATGTGGTTTGCCGCTCGAGGACCTTTCAACGCACTCAAACACTGGACTACCTCAGCTGATGATAGTCAGCCTAGAGAGCCTTCTTCCTTCCGAAGGAGTTGTATAGGCTTCAAAGCTACTCTCACCATTCATAGTAGTGATGGACAAAGACGATATCTCAGAATTTTGACTCAAAAATTTTACCCCAAGACCAAGAGAGAGGAGATTTCTCGAGACCTCCGACCTGTTTCTCAAATTCCCGGGCAATTCTCAGGACCACAAAATGATAATCCATGACCACGTGTGGTTTGAGGGTAGGGTCTAGCGCTAAATTCGCCTCTGAATTTGTCCTTCGATTTCTCCTTTTCTTGCTCACTGGAGTTTTTGGAGACGGGCGAATAAAAGGAGGAAGCTGCAGGGCGCCTGGTTTGGAGAGTGTACGTGTTGAATTGAATCATAGCTTGTGCCACTGGACTTCAGCTTTGCGGCAATTAATCTCGACATTGTTCTTAAGAACTCCCAAGTCTCAGGACTTCCAGTGCAAAAAATGGTCGGCCGCAAGATGTCTCGAGATGGGACTTAGTCCCGTTCCGTCTTGCTCGTGCCCATCCTTAGGAGAACCCGATCCGTGAGTGGGCTCCAGCTTCGACTTCAGGGACTCTCTATTGCTGGCTCACAGTTCGGCGCTCAACCTTGTCTTTAGCAGAGGCTCTGGGGCGGAGTGCTGAGGCGCAGTGATTGGTGCTGTCGAAGTTCTGGAGCCTGTTCTTGATGGAATTTGATCCGCTCCCTTGCGTGCCTCAGCCTGTAGGCTCAAGAGCCTCTTCCACAGCTGCGAGGATCCACTTTAAGAGGAATCCTTGGATTCCCCTGCAATCATTATCAAAACCAGCCGATCGATTGATTAATCTCATGTGTGCACTTTTACATTATCAGTGCATTGAAAAGGACATCTATTTCAAGTGTTTCGTTTCTTATTGGAGCAACTCATCCATCCCCTCACAATATTGCCAACGAATAATTTCGCCGTAGTATAGTAGTGGCATTCTAGTCTGTACGGTGGATTGGCTCGTCGAATTTTCTATCTATCACGGCTCCTCATGAGGTACACGGCAAGATAATGGCTCATCGCCGATCACTCGTTCATTCTGATTCCAGGCCCAATTTATCGTATACATTCCTGGTATACCCTCAATATGAAAAACTCGTAAGTACGTCACTTGTAACTGGCTGAAACTAGTCAAGATATCTAGATCGAAAGTGCGTTCTTATCTAGCCACTGTCTCTGCCTATATAGAGTACATCTAATTGCAATATTGTATGAATCCTCGCTTCCTTCCCGACGAGATCGAATTACCTTTACATCACACATGACAGAAAACGCTAAAGGTGGGATAAGGAAAAATAGACACCAGAAAGAAATGAAATATTGTACAAAAAAGCGCATCCCTAAGACAGTTTGTTGCAATTCAAGATGACCAGCCGCCTCTACCACTCGTACTAGTCTATTGTTAATGAAAAATAAAGAAGTATAGACCTACTCTGCAGCTGGATTGCAATTTCTTGTCCCAAAAATGAACGTCGAACGAAAAGAAACCATATCAATTAAAAATCGAACAAAAAAAAAGAACGCCCGTCTACCAACTGCAAAGCACCTACACGAAAGACAAAACTGGATCCAAAGCTCGTAAGTAGTGCCGGTCAATTATCATATCATAAACAAAAAAGGACACCCTTACTCCCTCATGCAAACTCCTCTGGTGTATTACTCCTGCTCGAAGAAAAGAAATGGGATTGGTCTATTGTTAAGACCCATTCGATCATTTCCCGCTCATTGCGGGTGGCGAAAAGGTAGGTATTTAGCGGTGCGTACACTGCAAAGATATGTGGACGTCGTAACAGCTTTGCAACCTGTGGCTGGTGGTCGATACGGCATTGGCTTAGATTGATCGCCATGATTTCTTCACCATCTGGAACAGAATGCACATGCAGGTAAGGCCGCCGTAATTCAAAATACCTTTTGGTCCAGACTTTGTTGGTTTCGTTGAGGGTCAAAAGATAACCGGACTTGAGTAATGATGCGCTACATATTGTCAATTTATGGTTAAGACAAGACGCGCGCAATGGGGCGAACGAACCTCTTCGGTATTTGTCGGACTTCAGCCATCAATCGTGGAGGTTGGGTTTCGGTGGATGTAGCGAAACAAGCCCCGTTATGTGGTGGTTCAATGTTTTCCTTCACAAGGATTGTCTGTTAAGTAGGTCAGCTGTGAATAAATACCAACAAATTGGAGTCATGTTTCCTTATCGGAAACATAACGTACTTCGCTCGGATCTTTCCAGGACGACCAGAGGTTAACAAATTTCCGCAGGACATGTATTTTCGGATCCTCTGGCGACTCTGGATCCTCTGGCATTAATGGTTCAGTGATTTCTGGCGGTGTGCTTGTCTGGTGTGCGGTCTGGAGTGGGATGCCTGCTGGTGCCTCCACGTATTCGTCACCAGTAGGTGGTGGGATTTCCCCCACAAGACTTATTATTGGCTCCTCAACTGGCGCACCTAGTACCCCTCCGTTCTCTTTGCCTAATATTCTCCCCACAACTCTTCCCATAGGCTGCTCTTGAGGTACAGTCGGTGTGACATTTCTTGTGACCGGAAGACTGTTCAGAAACCCTTTTGCGTTCTCTACCTCCGCCACCCTAACTCTTCTCTTCTTGGCTGATATGAAATCACGCACCAGACTGACACTTCGCGGCGTCCACCCCGCAAGATATTCCTCCCCTTTAACATACCTATGCAGTGTATTCATTCTCCATAGGTCGCCGGCGCGCCTCGCCGCTGCTGGTCTGATCACGAGTTGGTATAATCCCACACTAGCATGTACGATCCTGGTGTTGTTCCACAACTGCATAAATTTACTTGGCCCACGAATGAGTCTTGGTTGAATTTGCGCCGCAATATCCAGGGAAAATAGCATCGACTCGGATAAACGTTCTGAAACAACGTTCCACCGTAGGCACATCTGCACTCGGTATTTGTCTGCTGTTGTGCGGTCTAGCAGAATCGAATTGTGAAGGCTAGAATCCCACTGAGCCACTACAGTTACAGTGCTTGTTCCATCGGCATTTGTCTTCACAACGGGCCCCAATATAATGCTTAAGCGGACTTCCTTCGTCGGAGAAGAAAGATCGGGAATCTTTCCCCGGGGGTCGAGTAATCGAACCGATCCAATGCGAACATTAGCCACATCTCGCCACTGGAGAGCTTCACCGGAGCTGTGCGTTAAGCTTAGTTGCAGTCGTCTTTGGAGGCCTTGATGTAGTTGGAATGCTCCTGGGTCTGCGTCAGTTTGTTGCAGGACTTCGACTGGCAGATATTCGCCCGATTCAGAGAGCTCCAAGATTTGTGCTCGAGCAAAGACATCGTGTCGCTCTTCGGTATAGAACTCAGTCTCATTGAGCCGAGCACTCTTTTTCTGAGGGGAGATTGTATTACTATGATCGCGCATGTCATCCCAGCTGATCAGCTTCTCGAGGTGCATCGCAGTGATCTTCGCAAAGATGGCGACCCGTAATGTCACATGGCGCAGCGGGCTTCCGAGGGGCATGCTCATACTGTGAACACTATCGAACCGTATTGGACCTTCGTCAAAATTGGAAACCATCGTGGTCGTTGTAGCACCACTTTCATCAGAAACTCCAGGAATGAACATTTGTGCATGGACCGCCGTCCCCTCGCGTTCTGCAAAACCTATCATGTCTCGCATGATGACGTTGAATTTAAGCGTTGAACGGGCTTCTGCTTGAGATGGCTCGATGTCAACTTAACGATGCCTACCACG
>Ga0307512_10000969_pt1 | contig 42202 bp, 44 predicted proteins | sample 14_EM_MG_FD_200267 | JGI IMG/M metagenome (GOLD analysis project Ga0307512, IMG submission 200267) | Populus trichocarpa ectomycorrhiza microbial communities from riparian zone in the Pacific Northwest, United States - 14_EM | ecosystem: Host-associated > Plants > Roots > Unclassified | place...
TGAGGCTTTATGTTTCACACCCAAACGAAATTGTTTTCATGAATTTCACCATATGTAGAGTATTTCTATTTATTCTGGGGGCATTTGGCTGGATTGTGGTTGTGTGATGTGTATTTTAAAAGCTGGCACATCTGTGGGCCCAAACCCGGTTACCGGCGAAGGGATAGCTTAATGTCATTGCAAAGCAGTTTGATTATCCAAGATACAAGAACAGATATCATTGATGCTCCGTTGATGCTCATTTTTGGGAGATAGTTGCAATGTCGTTACTAACATTTTTGGCTGTAAAGGCGGCCAATACTTTGATTATATGACACAGTGACCAAGTCTTGTTTTGATTATCAAACTCACTAGACCAAGAATCGTTGACGCATCGTTCATGCTCATTTCCAGGATGGGGCAACTAGCATGTCACTTTCAGTTTTACCTATAACAACAGCCAGTACAATCACATTGGAAGGATGTGGCTATGCAGCCTTTTGTTTGCAGAAAATGTTAGAGCAAAAATCGTTGATGCTCCGTTGACGCTCACTGAAATGACATATTTACAGTCATTGGCTGCTCAACAATTGCATGTAATAATGCATACAGTCGTCATTGGCAGCCGATAAATTGTTTCTATGTATTAACATTTCCATCCAACAGCTTACATGCCTCTCAATTTCTAATCTACCACAAAACATGTAATCTGAGTGATAAATGACGTCGGCCTCTCACGTTACTGCGCTTTCGGCTGGTAAATAACTGCATGTTGATCTGTACACTAGTTTTCAATATATTTTTCTCGACTTCCTCGCGTTCCCTCATGTAGCTCATTCTCTGCGATTCCCATGACCTACCATAAGCAATTCTCCAAATCTTGACCATGTGCACCCTGTCTGGGCAGACAGTTATGCAGTTGGATGCATGAACGAATGCAGCATGACGGTTTTCGTTCATCCCTGGTCATGTTGTGCTTTGACCGCTTCAGATATGACTGGTATGACATCAGTGACATAAATTTTGTTAGTGAGTTTCATCTCTGATATAGTTTTAGTTTTCTGACTTGACAGTAACCAAAAGGACAATATCAAGTTCATTAGTCTTCAGTCAATGTGATTTGGAGTCTAGAACATTGGCATGGCCCATCTGACCGTTGCACATGCACAGACGAATTATCATGTCTTACAATGTGGTCACTGAAATCAAGTATAACGGTGACAGGTAGCAATATAGGTACACATATTGCTGTTCAAAGAGATACATCGTCAAAAGTATCAATTTTCTTAATCACTCCTCCACCAATGCAGGAGCCATCACCATTTCTTCATCCAAATCCGATCTCTATATGGTAATCACATTCGGACGCTCTATGCCGTGGTAAAAGCTTACAGGTTTCACAGGCTTTCATTTCTGAATGTTTGACAAATCGGGTGCTGCGTCGGGTGGGAGAGACAGAATGCAATTATTAGTCTGGGGTTTATGTGAACCTAGCCTGATATGACTACTCCCTGGTTGAGAAGTCACTGGCGGCATTTGTCATTTTCCGGGGACTCAAAAAAGAGTCTACATAGGCTGACTTAGTGTCATCGGTGGAGATGAGGCTGCAACGTCTTCGGTTTGCAGTTGAACGCCAGCCAGAACCTTCGATTCGGTCGTCCCGTAGCATTTATGCCTCTCACGGAAGTCTCCAGCCGAGACACCCCTGCCTGGTTGCGTCAATTGCCCAAGCTTAATCTTCAGGTACCTAAATTGCTCAATGCGATGCGATACTGTTTTAGAGATTGTGCCTATTACCCAGCCGTGTTCCTAATTTTTGCTCAGCTTGCCCAGCTCGGAATCATCTTCATCATCACCCTCGTCTTCCCCGTCCTCCCCATCATCAGAACTTGCAAGATTGCTCAAACAATCTCCGATGGCATTCAACATCTCCCAAAATGTTGTTTCAGGCTTTGTGGTTGTCAATTCCGCCATTTCAGCATATCTCAGATCCTCCTGCTCCTGCGTAATTTCTGTCTCTGAGTCTTCCACTCGCATTCTTGCCACATCAGTCTCTCTCTCCACATTATCCTCCATCCATTCTCCTTGTCATCATTGCTAAAAATTGTGTTTCTCATTGTTTCCCCACCACATGCTTCTTTGTTGATTGCATGCTGTGCAATGAGCCAATGGCTCGGACACATTCTGCTTCCGATCCGCGCTTGCCTTCATTCGGTTGATGTCGTCATCGTGTGGAGCACATTGTCAGTTTGGCATATTTGTCAGTCAGTATTGGCGAAAGGTTCGGTTCGGAGCATTGACCATGGTATGTTGTGTTGACTCCATGGATGAACGAGATGTTGGATGTTGCAAGATATGGACCACATGGAGGCGAGCTGCATCTTTTATGTCGAGGTTGGTACACTTAATCAACTTGACCAAACCAAAACCTGTGTTGTGACCATCACTACATTGGGAATAGCAATGCTAACCGTACATCACTACATGATGTTTAGCATCTGTTTCATGTAAGATCCCAAGGATTTCTTGAGACAAACAGCAGCAGACGTCCTTTCTGTTGAATAAGATGCTGTTTATATCTCACCAACAGGAGATTTCTGGGGTTGTTCACCTTGATTTATCCCTGTAAACAGACACACAACATTGGACCAACTTGGTGCAAATCACAGGACGGTTGGAAACACTTGGAACTTGCAGCAATACACAGCAGAATTGATCATGTGTAGAACGTGCAAGTTGGCTGTTACCGATTCCATTTTCACTTGAAGCTAACTATATATTCCTCAGGACTTCCCACTGCTTTTAATCATTATCTTTTTCAAGACTTCCCACTTCTTTTCGTTATCATCATCTCTTCACCAGCATATCATGGCAACACAAACACCTCAGCAAGGTGCGAGTGGATCAGAATCGAGCAGAATGATGGGCACATTATCCAACATGCCAACCGCTGAGACCCAACTTCAACAGAGACACCACTTAGTCGACCGCGATGCTGCGGATGCAGCCGCTGAAAATATGGTCCTGGATGCACCATTAAAAATTGTCCGCCAAACTGGAAGCAGGAAGAATCAGAAGCAGCATCCAATCGGATGCGAGTATACCCATTTTGAGGTAGACAGCCATCAACTCATGATATATTATACAGCTGGCGTATGTAGAGAGCTGCGTGACTAATTCATAGCCACCCAGAATGGGAAACCTGCAAGGATGACCAAAGCATTTTTCCGCACTGTCGGCAAAATTTAACTTCATGTTGTTCTGAGTTCTGGGATTTTTGTGGACAAATTGGGTGATAAGCATCCCCGAGAGTGGACGAAACTGGCTTTAACCACCTTACAGGATGCTACACAAGTGTATATGGTAGAAGTAATAGCTGAATCTGATATGTAGATGCAGCGACGCATTTCTTGTAGGTACTCAACATGTCTGCAACGATGGCAAGACAAGGAGGTCGGGTACAGCTAGACCACTCTCATCTGCACCATGCCTTGAACATAATCAAAATGGCCAAAGGAGGGTTCTTGTGCGCCACAATAGAGAAAATGAAATACCGGAGTACAAAACATTGGGCCGATGTCCGACAAGCACACAAAAGTGGAGTTGAGTTTCCTCGCCATGGAAATGTGAAGGCTGTGAGGGACAGACACCCGGCTATGCTTCAGGAAAAACAAACAGACGGCTGCTATCCCTGCGAAAATGGCACAGCACAGAATCCCCAGACATGCTGAAGGCTGAAAGGCACGGGTGCACCTTCACCTGAGCAACTCAGACAGCAGACAACAGAACCGACGACACATCCTCCTGGAATGCCGCCTGTACCACGCAGAGGCAATAAGTGAGCTCTGACATTCCAAATCGAACGTGTGCCACCAGGATATGTATACACACATACTCCTCTTCCCAACGCCCAATGTTTGAATCTTGATGTATATGCCAAGGATCGCAAGCGCGATAATGATTTCAATCCAGATTTGCTGACTCATGAAGGAACATCCACTGGTTAGTACACTATCTGCTGCGTGGTAATGCAGCTGACATCCATTTTGCAGATGACAGCAGCCTATTGAGGGAACCTGACTGTGAAGACGTGCATTGATGGAATGGGACGGGATTTTTGAGTGTATTATTATCCACAATTAGTGGACACTTTGAAGTATAATTTAAAGGATATATTTATATGTATTATTAAAGAACAATGTAGTGATGAAGAAGAAAGTACCTGAAGACAGTACAAAGGCTGCCAAAACACCATTCATGATACAATATGCCAAATGAAATGATAACATATTTTCAATACTCCCATAACAGAAGGAGCTTCAACGGAGCATCAATGATTTTTGGTGTTGCATCAGTGGTGATCAGCATGGCGATTGGTTGCGGCCATTCATAAATGCGGTATTGGCTGCCTTTATAGGCAAACAAGAGAGCCACACGCTCCCTGCACCATTCTGAAAATGAACATCAACACAGCGTCAATGAATTTTGATCTTGTAAGGCAGGTAATTCAAAGCAATTTGGTCGTTACTATACATAATCGAACTATTGGCCGCCTTCATAGAGAAAACACATAGCGACACAGTCCCTGCCCTATTATGAGAATGGGCGTCAACAAAGCGTCAACGATTTTTGGCCCTTCTTCATGGGTAATCAAAGCGTGATGCGACTCTTATTGTCTATATATGATGTTTTGAACATTTTTCTAGGCTAAAATGCTCATGAACCCTTAGTTGTGGAAATGTGAATGAAATAAGTTGTTACAATATGGGAGGCTGTCACGGGAATGTCACTTGCTTATCTGCATAGAGAGGTTGCCAATTCCTCCTTAGTAGAGGGCTGCGATAATGTGCCACTTAGATTGCCCAAGATGCGAGACCTTAGATCATTGATGCGCAGTTGACACTCATTTTCAAGATGGTGTAGGGAGTGTGTCGCTTCCTCGTTTGCCTTTAAAGGAGGTCAATACCGCTGTTATGACTATCTGCAACCAATCGCCACTCAGATTACCCAAGATGCAAGACCAAAAATTGTTGACACTCCTTTGACTCTCATTTCCAGGATGGGGCAGGGAGCATGTCTCTCCATGTTTTGATTTTAAAGGCGGCCAGTACATCCAGAAAGAACACTGACGTACCATCTTTAATATTTTGTGAATAACAGTGGGATATCTGAATGCGACCACAAATAGAAAAACCCGAAATGCAGAACTCGATATTGGACGAGACGGGTCTAGCTAAACCCGGCAAAAGCCACGGGTTGCCGGGTAGGGGTCCAGTTTTGGACAGCCAAGAAGCAACAGGTCTGGTCGGGTTTTTGGACGGGTCTCGAAGCAAACTGAACCATTTTTCTGTACTGAACCTGGACCACCAGCAGGTTACCCAGACCCACTGCTAATACTAGCCCCACAGTGTGGTGTTAGTTACATAATGTTGGAGGTCTTATGACTTCTGTCAAAAACACCTCCTTTCTGCATCTACATATAGTCTTTGAATAATAATATATGATAATATATGTATATGTAATAATTTTTACCAGTTGAAAAATTTAGCCCTGAGATTTAACTTTTCAACATCATTATGAGAATTTAGTTTCAAACAACTTCAAAAATTTTCAGTAATGAAATGAATTAGAACTTTCTATTCTACCTCAGTAGAATATTTGTAATCCGTCCCTTCAGATTTGCTCCCACAGTGGAGCCGAGAAAGGTACAGTGAGCGAGGCCGGGTAATTCGTTGCACGATTCACCCAAATGGTCGAGTATAACCTACGGACTGGAATCCACACTTACACAGCATAATAGTGTGAGACTTCAATTTCCATCGAGTCACCAAAATCCAAGCGCCTACCTACGTTCTTGATACCACGTCGAATTGATTGAAATGCCAAAAGAACAAAAACGTATACACTTATTTTATCGGCTAAAACAGGTTCAATTGGACGTTAACTCACTGCGCAGCTAAATCGCCTTTGGCTCCTTCTCCAGTGTTACCTGCCTCTGTTGAAGAATCCTATCGTCAAAAATGCAAAGACATCAAGAAAAGGATCGTCGAAATCGAAAATTCCAATGATCTCTTTACGTCGCGAATTCAGAGAGCACGTCGCGCTATCCAGCGGATGAGGCTTGAGCGAGCTTTTCTGCTCGAACAACTTGAGAAACGCACAGAAGCTAGAGTTGCAGATTCAGAGGGTAGCCCAAGCCCCCCGCCGACTGTATGTGCACACATTATGCTACCAGGGGCGTTGTATGCTGAGAATATGCTAATACTTGTTGGCGGCAAATCACAGCCTAGTCAGAAACCTCTTCGTGTAAAGCGCCAAAGAAAGGACATTCCTCCCACTGACTCCCCTATGCGCCATGCCTCCGAGTCTCCTAATCCCCACGATGTCAGCAATGAATACCCCTTCGTCAATCAGTCGTTTGTTTCAGCGGAGCATACACCGCCATCGATGTATACGCTTCCTAGTGGACCCAGCAAAATAATGAAAGCCAATCCTGTACGACCCTATCATGGATTTCGTTCTCGTGGGGGTCCAAAAAGACCGCCAAATGCTTATATGATGTGAGTTATACTACGGATGTCATGATACGATTGGTATTCTGAATATCGGAACATGATAACAGTTTCTGCGAAAGAGAGCGTGACGCAGTCCGTGAGCGAGAGTCCTCTAAAGATGGCTTTGATATGCATAAGGCGCTCGCGCAAGCATGGCGTGATTTGAAGCAGGAGGGCCAGAAGCCCTACTTCGATGAGTACGAGAAGAATAAGGCATCGTACACACAAAAGGTAAATGAATTGCGGGACTTCTCTGGGTTGGGTAAGCGTGCTCCATCAGCTGGTTCTACTGTTGCAGCGCCCACTGGTAGCTATGAACGTGGATTTTCCCCACTTGGTGCTGGAAGTACAAACGATGACGATGCTGATGACCATATAAAGAGTGGTGCAATAACTGGCTTTACCTTTACCTCGGTCAATAGGTTATAGTGGAGTATCTGTAATAATTTCTATTTCATTTCCGGCTGTCATTATTGTATTCTGGACATACTTCGGGGGAAACGTAGTTGGTCCTGTGGTATAAGCAATTCTGTAAAGGCGCATTGCAAATATTCCAATTAGGTAGAGTTGAATTCCTGTCATCACTTACGAATTCCACAATTGTGCAAAATCAAATTCACAAAACCGATTTTGATTCAGTATGGAATTGCTGAACTTGATCGAATTACCAGTAAGATTTGAATTAGTTCTAGTTTTATATTTATATCATCGCGCGAGTATATACATATAAACCTGAAGACCCTGTAACAAACACTGTTTGATTGTCCTAATCAACCTGCTCAGGAAGCTTGCAGATGTACTTGTCGATATCAAAGGTTACTGGACAGCATCTAGATTGATTAGATTAGATTGCTTTTGATAACATTCATGCTGAATTTCCATATCTGTTCTCAATGTTAATACATACACTTGGTTCCCAAGGTGTTGTCTCAAGTGGTTTTCTGATATAGAATATCCGGCAGCTTTCCATATCAGCAGGTAGACCAGACGTTGATGTTCAGCAGCATTCTTTCAACTATATATTGAAATCATATATCGGATAGTTCTAACTGTAGATTATAAGCTAAAGTTGATGCATGCATGTGGAACAAGAAACTGATATAAATCCCACAACTTGAACTTCTGGATAGTTTGATATCAGTGTAAAGGCAAATACCGGCACGTACGGCCGTGTACCGCTCGAGATGGTAATTGGGAGGATATGGTTACACACAAGGATCTAAGTGATTATATGAGTATATGTGTAGGTAATATTATCGCTAAAGATCTGAGGCTCGTGGCGAGCCGACTATATAAAACGTGAGTTACCCGGCCCTGAACACATCACGTGCAGCCATGCCGTGACAATCAGTTGAATAAATAGCTGTCATATAAGTTTATTTGTTAGCTGTTGAATTAATACTATGACAGTATATTTATAGAAAGTATTAATCTTGTTTTGAACAAAATTATTACCTACAGATGAAATAACACTAGTGTAGAAGTCATTCGATTCAGTTTATTCAATAGTTGGCAACAAATACATAGATCCTGTATAGTATTGAGATTAATGTTGTAATGGAATATTGAACTATTTGATATAAGTCAAGAATTACTATATTTAACTATCTACTGGGTAGTCTGTAGTTATCCAGCTTTAGTATCAGAATCCACTGGATGAAAAATAATAACTTTACCCCCAAGCTATTATAACTACATGGCTTTACAATTTCCAGAATATTGTGAAAATACTATTTAAATAGTTCAATTACATATATTTGAGGATTACAGTCAAGCTAATATTATCTTTTCAAATAACTATACAACAACTTTTCTCTACAGCCAATCAAGACTTTATTAACAGCAGTCCAATACAGATAATATTGTGTATAAACTATGTGTAACTATGAACAGTATTCATATTTGAAATGAAATAAGAAAACTGGTCTATGCAGTAGGTTTAGAGTGAAGAGTATTCCCTGTAAACAAATATCTTTACAATAATACTGGTAATTACCAGAATTGTATGGATAATGAAGTGGATTGATATAGTATTTTACTATTCTGAGCTACAATTTGACAGTGTACAAGTATAAAATTGTTTTATATTTTGTTGTTTAATATATTAAATAGATATTAATAGCTATTTGAGAAAAATTAGCATCTTGAATAAAATCTAAACATGTAATTGGAATGGAAGAAAACTTAGTTTAAAACAGATAAAATGGTATTATTGTTGAGCAGAATACTTGAAAAGTTAACCTGGATGCATAATATTAAGGAGGTATTCATTAAAAGTCACCATACATTGATAACTTTTACAGAAATCTCCTATATATTATCACTTTTGTTTCACATTCAATAATATATTTTATTCCCTTCGTTAGTTGTATATATATATTAGATTGTGTTGCCAAAGCTATTATACTGCAGCAGTCTCTGGTATTGTTGATAGTAGAGATATTCCCATCAGCAGCCTACCACTGGGTGTAATTACAGGTAGTGGCTACTTTGCATATGTTTATAAATGTACTTGCTGTTCTATATCCCCAACAGATACTATATACTAAAAATAATTTCAAACTCTTATTTGTAAATTGGAAATTGATTGATAATAAGTATAGTTTAATATATGCTGTATATGTATATATTGATGTAATTACAATGTACTGTTTTTAAGAAACTTCAAGTTAATATAGTATAAACTATTTGTTCCAATTGGTAATAATATGTTGATAATAAATAGTAATAATAACATCAATAATAGCTTGGAATACAAGTTGATATTGTATGTAATAATTGTAAAAAAAAATTCCAATATTTTGTATATAATAATTTGTAAATTATAGAAACTAGTTATTAAACTAAAGTGTATACAGTTTACAAACATCAACTGAGAATACACCAGGTGATATTATTGGAAACAAATGACTGTACAAAGAGTTAGAAATATTATAATTTCTATTTTGTTGAAAATTAATATACTGATTATATTCCACAATTGGAAAGAAATGAAATAGACTTTTATGAACTATATACTGAAAACTCTGTAATTTGAACATTGATTTGATACCTAAATTGAGTTAATATATTCATGAAGATATCAGAAAATGCAATGATACCTGGTAGATATCCTGTGTATCTAAAATAAAATCAATTTATTTTTAATTGTTTTTGTATATTGATGTATTAGTATTGGTTATTCATTTTAATAAATGGTATATATATCTTGTTAATCTTTCATTAAGGTTGCAAGTGGAAAATACCCGCCATATTGTTACCGTTATCAGGGTTAAATTTCTCTTGTATCCACTATATTGACACAAATATCTATCCTATGATCCAGGAAGATAGTTTACTAATTGATATGACTGTAGAATATTTTTTGAAACTGATATGGCAAGTACTTCTAATTAAATTATGTTAATGATAGTAGCAAAGTTTATGATATTTAAGATTGAAGTCCACTGTCATATATATTTGAAAATATAATTTACAATTCACTCAATTATGTTATATATAAGAGATAAACAGGTAGGTACTTTAGATTATACAGATAATTCTATCTAGTTCAATATATTATAACTTTCATTACCATACCAGTTTGTAAATTTAATTACTATAGTACAATCATTACATTGAGGGTATTGACTTATTTGCAATATTTGAATTAATACATCTTGATATTTTCTGGTGTATATTGTATATTGAAATAATTATTCAACTTGCAATATACTACATTATTGAATGTAACGACAAAACAATTGAATCTCATATTGAGGTAATATATTCATATATCTTCCAAGTGATAATATTAAATTGCAGGTTGAAAGTATAGATCTGTTACTGCTCCAGCCACTGATGTTTGGACACTATCTGTGGCTGACAAGTTCTTTTGGCTTGGACATTATATGGTGACAGCTGTGGACCATATGGACAATGTTATGGTTATAATGGCTGTGAATAAGATACTGGGTATCATAGTAGAGTGCAAGGCACAGGGTATCATCATAAGGCAGCAGGAACTAGTGATGATGATAGGGCATAAGGCACTAGAGAAAATGATAGAGCATAAGGAACCAGCCATGATAATTGGGCAGAAGGCACTGGGCATGATAATAGAGTATATTAGTGAGCTTCACAACTGTACGATCAGTTTGACAACTGGTTGCGATACTACAAGGAGAGAGATACTACACATTTGTCTGTTCTGCAGCATAAATGGACAATCATAATCACCACTTCAACCATAGGCATCTTTCGAAGAATATTCTCTGCTGCCCACAATTCCATATTCCATAATGATGAGATTAAGTTTTCATTCCAAACAACCCAGTATTCATCTTGCTTTGTAAAAGTATGTAAATCTCAATATAAACCAGTGATGGCTTTTCAGATAATGGTAGATCCAGGTGAGCCATTTCCTACTCACACACATGACCAGAATTGGGCAAGTCCTACTGCCAAAATCATGCAATGTCAGCAAAACTCACGCAATTGAAAGCAATAGCAAAATATAATGCATGGACAATAGAATGTAAAAACTAAAGAATTACTCAACACTGTATCTGTACTTGAACTACCAACTGAGTCAACTGAGTTAAATACACGAAATATGGCAATCTTGAATTACCCCTTACTTCAACATAGTGAGTCTACACTAAAATAACAACCCAAGGTCAAGTGGGAGCATTAATCAATCTGGCCACTGTTAAATGAGACAGTACTATGTCAATATTGGAATCCAAGCGCTATTAAACCAGATCTTGAATTACTGTTCTGATAAAGTGAAATCTTTGTACAGCTCTCTTGAAGTACTGCACAAAGATGGATGGGACTTGGCCCAAATAGTTGGAAGCCACAAGTAATTGCACGAGTATCGAAAGGGAAATGCTGCAAGCCTGGTATAGAATGAATAGCAATTCTCAATAAGTATCTGAATATACAACAAACTACAACAAAGATCTTGATTGCACCACAAAAGACGAGCTTGCCTCTAAATGCAGCATTGGCTTGGAATGCTATTCTTGGCACCATTCAGACTTTGTAACCTGCAATCATACAACTTCCACTACCAGGAAAAATAGCTCAACTATATATTGAAAATATTCGGCACTGGGTTACTACTGAGCTTGACTGGAACTTTCAAGAAGCAATAAAGACTGGTCTCAAACTATCGATTGGCAGGGAAGATCAGTGTGAAAAGAATTTTTTTGGGCTAGTCTATTCAGTTTCGGTACTTGATATTCATTCCACTTTAATGATTAATGCTGATTAGCTGATGCTACATTTAGTGCCAGGAGAAACACAATGTATCTATGCTGAGAAGGGCAGTAAGCAAGCTTCACTACAAGGTCCAGAGGAACAGTATGGCTTGACTTCTTGTCTGGCAGTAACCGTTCAGGGATAAGTAATTGGAACACAGTCTATCCGGTGAGGTTGAACTGCGGTGATGGTTTTGTAATCTCAAGCCAGGTCCGCTGCCGATGGTGCTGGTCATGTATCTTCTTGCAATGCCAAAACTGACTGGAGTATTCCGACCACAATGCAAGAGTTTTTGAACAGAAGATTAAACCCCACCAACAGAAGAGAATCAACAAGAATCTCTTTTCTAATTCATCCAGTACAAAGTGCATCATATTCTCTGACTGCTGGCACATCCACTGTAGTTCAGATCTACTTAATTGGTCAAAAGCAACATACAACTGGCTAATACTTATCTTTGCACCTGCCAGATGTGCTGGAGAATTATAGGCATGTGATATTACTTGGACAGTAAACGGTGTCCAGTCTGGATGGTCTGCCTGCGCAACAGCCACAACCTCACCCCAAAGCAGATTGCCAGAGGCTTTGCTCTTAATAACGTCTTCTCTAGTAGCAAATAAAACTTTCTATTCCAACAAATTGTAAATTACATCAAGTGTGGCTTTGTACACCTTGCTGCCCCTCCAAATCTGCCCCCTCCAGCTACTACCCCACCCCTTCTCACTGCACCACCACCCACCCCACTCCTTTATAGCTGATGGAACTCAACAAAACAGTTCCTTTCATCATTGAGACACAGTGGCCGGTCACATTGGCTGCCAGCCCAGTTGGTTGTTGGTGGAGATTTGGTATTTTATATGGGACTGTGTCTCTGCTTCCAGCAACAAAGCCAACACCCCAATCGCTTTCCATCCTCATGATGGACTGGAAGGTGTCCATAGTCCCACCTTTGGTCTAGAGGTGAAGATGTACTCGCTTTGAAGTTTGCCCGGGTGGATTTGGCCCTTGCGGACAATCTATTCAGGGAGGTGGAAATTTGTCCAGACCCAGTCAGGATCGATCCCCATATACACTGCAGGCCAAATTCCTTATGTTTGATGGTGTTAGAACTCTGAGGTATATCCTGGTAGATGAAATAGGCATGTGTGACCATGGTATCATATACCGAGAAGAGTATAAGCCACCATGTTCGAAAGGAGGTGAGCTGAGTATCATAGTAGCTGCACATTGAATCTGCGATATCTACACCACCCATGTTGTGATTGCAGTCATCAATGCAGAAAGAAATCATAGTCTCTTTTTCCTGCAAATTACCAAATGCTTCCTGGGCCTTCTTCACATTGGTGCACGTCTTCCCTGGTCGCATTCTTAGCCTCGCCTGCTGAGATTCAAAGGCTTGTACAGTCCTGAGAATTGTACTGGTGCGTTATCAAACCATAAATGTATGCCAACCAGTTGGCCAAAAAGGCTGTCCTTAATGGAAAGTACTTTCAAGGTAAGATACTCATATTTCCCGACATCTGGTTTTGCAATTTTGAGTTCTGGTGGACATTCAGCTGCGGAGGAACATGCTGTTCCTCAGGCTCCCATATGCAAATCGTGATGCTATCTTTCCATCAATGTAACTGTGGTATAAATGTTATCTGGATAGACTATCCAGTGCATAGTACTAGGTATCTGTTGTAAGAGATGGTATACAACTTCTCCTGTTGCAGTCAAGCCATTGGTTGATGGAACAGGGTCAGGACCAGCCTGGTTTGAGGTTGGATGGAAATTGCAGATGAAACTGTGATCAGCAAGGCAGTGAAACTTAAATCATTGTTCAATGGGCTTGGGTGGCATCATGTATGCATCTGGGGACCACCTGGTAGCTGTCATCATGTATTCATCCAAGGAAATATGTGTTGAAGGCATGCGATCTTGCTGTGAACTTTTTCGAAGTTGCTCCAACATAACATCCACCGTACTGTGACATAGTTGCCTTCCTGTTGGTGGTATCTTTGAGAGATATGGGGAGGATATCTGGAAGTACCTTTTCATCTCCTCAAATTGTGTTTCGCCCATATACTCACAGATAGGGTGGACAGGATTGAGCCCATCACGCTTCCAGTAGTCGTTTACTGCTGGGGAACTATCTGCCCCCATGTACAACACAATCTCTAACCAAACCCCTAGTTCTGCTGCAGAGACCTCCTTCCACTTCATACCACCCTCCAGCTGTCGTTCCCTGGCTTTAACAGCAGCATATGAATTGGTGTTGGCCGCCATATCCTCCAATACGAATTGTGTCAGAAATAGGCTGAAAATTTCGACAGGTTCTGCTGTATGCTAATAAAGGATTCTGGATGGCAGGGTATTCGCAGCGGTTGGTGGATGATATCTTGGAATGATAGGGTGGTAGGTGGTAGGGTCCTGAAAGAATGGAGGTGTGGGGAGCTGGATTTGGTGGATCGTGGGGGTGAGTAACTGATTGTTGGTAATGCGCTGTATTTTCAGTTTGCCATAGTCCTTAGATATTGTTGATAAGGGATGTTCACCAGATGTGGCTTCTCCATCCTCCACCTAAGGTACAAGTTGGTAGGAGGTGTTGGGGTCCAACTGTTGCAGTATTCTGGTTGACATTTCAAGTTGTATGAAGCACAAATATGAGGATTACACCCCTATAAGAGCAGCTCTATTTATTACTCCCCCAGTGTGACAACTTCCCTAGAACTTGCCAGAATCCACCTATAATACAACTAAATAGCTTTACCAAGTCTCAGGTCACCATTCTATATTTTAGTTACATCACCTTGCTTTGAGAATGGGTGGAGTTGCCAAGATCCAAACAGTCTGGTAGTCAAAAGTTACGATCAAAGGGATTGGACTTCACTGTGTCTATACACATTATATTCGACTAGCTGCAAATGATTACTTCACCTGATTGGTCTGTACTCAGATCCTGTCTGGTATCCCCCCTGAAAACATCAAATTCAGTACATTACTTCTGCCCTATGTGATGCAACAGCTAGCTGGGTACTACATTCCACATACTACTTGAATATGGGTGAGCAGGTGGCTGTTCCATTGAAACTATGGTTTAATTGCAAGGTTCAATGGTGGAATCTCTGATGGGAATGCCAATCCTTGTCCCCAGGAAGAGTTGAATTTTTGCGAAAAGTGAAGCCTAACAACACGAAATTGAAGGTTAGGATTAGCTATCAGTAAAACATCCAGAAGAGTTGTTGAACTCTGATGCCACTGAGGATGGTGCAGATATCCCAATGGAAATCATACACTTGGCTGTATAAATCCCTGCAAAGCACCTTGATTATCTTTCAGCAAAGTACAATTTCAATGTTGAGAAAATTCTAGAAGAATATCAATATTCCTGAAAAGCACATGGTCATATCATTTATGAGGAATGTTCTACTGAAGATGAAGCAGATGAACATAAGAAAGATGATATGAGGGCTGCACAGCAGAAAGATACCCTTGAATTGTTGTGGAGCAAAAGATGTGCAGAAAGAACTGGTTGTGTAAAGAGTGGTCCTGGCAGGATAATACCCCACAATATGGATCAATTTTAAGTATAATTGGAGAATTAAACTTGAGGGTGTCAATACCTTTCACTATATCGACACTGGCTTGCTGATGCTAACTGAGATGTAAAAACAATAGGACAGACACCCCATAGTGACTGTTGATACTCGAACCTCAGCAGCCAGTACTCTATATGGTCACATTTCTATATACATATATAGCAGCAGCTTTTTTATATAAATATATTGCTGGACTAATGTAAGTTTATTTCCATTCATGCAACTGAATATTACAGTATTCTAATATTTACAATATGAATATCAGATTTGGCTGTAACCTATAGTCATGAATAATAGATATACATAGTTCTGGCGATATTTGTACAATATAAAACATAATCAATGCTAACTATTACAATCTATACTGGAATGGGTGGATTCTAATCAAAATCTTAAGTACAGGATAGTTGAAACTTGATATTGAGGATATATGTATATCTGTATTATCCTAGTTGCAAAACTGTTTTATAAGTTTGATTATTGGGTAAACATGACTATAATTTAAATCACTAGGTTTGTATTGTTCAATTTGATATTTCTGTGATACAGATAATTTAGATATAATTATCTTTATAATTGTCTATGTCATAAATAATCAATTGTATATACTAAGTGGTTTTCATAGAATTTATATGTAATTGATATTTTACGCATGAGTTTTTCGAATGTTCTCTGTTCTAGTATATTTCAAATCTTGATTTAAAACAAAACGTCAATTTTCATTTCAGATTATTGCTCAAAAATAAATGTTACATTGCTTAATTGCATCCTTAATTGCACATTGAATCTGGCATAATATCAGATGACCAAGTACTTGGTAAGCTAGATAATGAATTATCTAGAGCCGGATAGAGTAGTACATGCATACACCAATATGTCAATACGAGGATCAGATCGAAATATTGGATATTAATGGTATATCCTTTTGGCAATATGGAACATTTTGACTATTATATAGTTCAATGGGATTTTGTGATATAATGGCTAGCAGTAATGATCATCAGATATATGATAATGTACATTGGTTAGATTTAGTGTAAAACTTTACATTATGGACTGTAATATAGATTGAAAATTTCTACTTATTATTATGGTTCTAAATGATTGTAATAGTATTAAATTGATTTCTGCAAATGTCCTTTATCTATAACTGGATTTAATCAGTTTGTGTATTGAGTTAACAAATATACAATGAAGAATTAGAATTGTCTGATGTAGTTGGAATGGTGAGGTTCAGCAGATTGATAGAAAGTGGCACATGACTTGATGTTACATATGTATATATTACATTGTCTTTGCTATTGCCATGGTATCTAGATTTGTGTCAAGTATATTACAACTTACTTTTCCATAAACCCTCACTTGCACCTGTATGCAGCCCCATCTCTTGAAACATATGTACACAGTCAGGTAACGGAGTATGCGCTGTTACAAATGTTCAAAGCCACCATATGCAACCAGATTTTGGATTGTATAGAGCACTCATGTTCTACATTTGCAAATTGTTCAACCAGTTCTGTAGTAACATAAGCAGCATAGATATATCACATTGGTGTCATGAATATACGGTTATTTGCTAACCAATACTACTCTCCATTATATTGTATTACAATTTGAACTTAATTGAAAAAGTATTAAGATATATTCTTTTCACAGCATTAATTAGTCACATACCACTTGAGTTTGAGTGATATAATTGTGACAATAGATTTGAAGATACACTGTATAGTTCTATCTGGATCATATTGTGAAGCCATTAAATATCAATTATAATATTACTGGAATTAGAGCTGTTGAAAGGCAGCATAGCAATGAATAGAGCTCTGGGGCATACTGGGCACATTGCATCAACTAAATCTGAAAGTACAGAGTGTTGTACAGTGGTGCATCCTCAAGTACTCCAGTGTGGGCAGGTGTATGCGAAAGTGGGTCTGTTGTATTGTATAAGGACTCATCTCGCATTGACATAGGGTCAATCGATGACTGATGGCATTAACCACACTTCGGGCAAGTCACATCATAGTCCTTGGCATAGTGATATCCGTACTCCCAAGCAGCTCAATACTGCTCCAGGAAGGCTATCATGTCCAGTTCACACAAAAGAGTGAACAAAGAAGACAAGGAGCCAATCAAACATCGTGGATCTCCTTGAAAACAATGTGGCCATTCAATGTACTTTCTGATAGAATTGTGGATGCAAATTCCAATTCCGATACGATTTCCGCGACCATGTCCGAGGGCATTCGCTAGTACATTACCCAGTCATACTGAGATCATTCCCATCCCAGCACACTGGTTCAGAAATCTGGGGTTTGGCAGCGGCTGTGTAGAGCAGTTGGCGAGCATCACAGCAGTTGGTGTATAGCCCAGGACGATCTCTCCATATCTAGCAATATCTGTAGTGAGATAGTACTTGATAGCATTTTGTGCAGCTGCAGTTCGGTGGTAGATTCTTCTCTTGATGCTCACAATCAGTGACTGTGAATAAGAGAATACATGATGGAAAGTGGGAATGCTGAGCACATTGAGAAGATGCGAGATCTTCGTGAGTCTCATGCGGCCTACTGAAATGTCGCTGTGTTCGGCATCAGTCATGGACTGGGCAGTCAACTGCCGTTTTCTCGATGTCCAGTTGACCGCTCCTGTGCACGTGATGACCTGTCCACTTGTTGAACAATTGCCATCATGGCATCCAGTATAGTATGAATGGATATAACATGCATGTGTGCCTGCTCCTTCGCCTCTGAGTGCCGCTCCGAGTGCTCCTCCAAAATGCAGCATCCAGCACTTCGTGCTCTCGGGGTACTGAAACATGCGCGCCAGAGCTACCATCTGCTCATTGCTTGGGTCATGAGTGTACCGGCTGGGAACGCCAATGGTGTATGTAATATCAGACTCCGTGGGACTCATTTTGTACGTATGGCATCCGATCATTGCCTGGTATCCGTTCGGATCGCAGGCTTCTGGGTTGGGCTTTCTCTTGTAAAGCTTCATTGCCATTGGCGCCATGTCTGGTATGCACTCATCCATTCTGAACTTCGCCAAGATCAGATGAATGTAGCTGTGGTGATGGTTGTCAATCATGTGATTCGCAAGATTATGTTCGATGATCATGCTGAGATAGAATGAGATAATCCTGACATCATGCAACCGGAACATATTCTTGATCTGATTCTCAATCGGCCCAAACAAGCCCACATTAGCAATCATGAGAAGATCATCGACGTACAGAATGACTACAGTGACGTCTATGCCCTGGGTCTTAAGCATACAAATTCCACAGTTGATATATTATGCAATGAACCCAATCAAGATCATGATGTCCATAAAAGTTCTGTACCAACCGTGCGAAGACTACGTCAGGCCATAACGAGACTTGCTGAAGCGCAGTACAATTTTCTGCCAAGTGTTTGATGTTGGATCATTGTATCAGCTCCTGTCCTAGAGCAAATGAAAATTTCCCTGAGGTGGGTGCATATAGATCTCTTCTTGCAAGTGAACTCCTAAGAAATCAGTGTATATGTCCATGTGATGGATGACAAGATTGTACTTGGCAGGAATTGCAATTACCAGCCCAACATGGGCCAAGCAAGCAGTTGGTGCATACATAGCCCGGTAGTCAATGCCTTCGCTTTGGTGACTTCACCCACAGGCTTGGCTGGCCTTGAACAGCTGCACATTGCCTGCTCGAATGTGCTTGAACTTGTATACCCAGTGACTTGGTGAAGTCTTTCTCCCTTCCAGAAGCTCCACACAATCTCCAAAGACTTGATGCTGCCCAATTCCATCTAACACTTCTTTTATTGCCATATCCTACTTCCAGGCAAGCGGAGATTCAGTCACTGCTTTGTACGACTTTGGATCATTGATCTCATCCTCGTGATTGTGAATTGTGGAAATTGCAGCTTCAGAGTTGAGTCAAATCATATCCTCGAATTCCTCATCTTCAAGAGCCAATTGTGCACACTCTGCCAATTTGCCAGTGTGGTTCCGATGACTACCTTCGGCCGGCAGCTTCCATGCATCCCCAAATGATATCTCAAGGCGAGCCAAGTCTTGGGTATTCTTCTTTGCCTTTGGAGGCACCGGAGGTGATTCATCGATTAACAACTCCTCTGTTTGACATTCAGTTGATTGCTCCTCTGTGGGTGTAGGTTCCTCGATTATGTCTCACAAGAAGTACCATTCAAGATCCCTTTGACTGCATCATTCAGTGCTGTGTACTACTTCCATTCTCCGAATACCACCTCTCTTGAGCGGTGAGGCATGTTGGGCAATGGGTCTTACCTGAAGTACTGTTTGGTCGATATTCTTTACTGAATGAATATGCCAAGAGTGGCTAGGTCACCCCGCTTCTTGCATTTCAGTTGCGGAACATGCATAAAAGCCAAGCATCTGAATACACAGAGATGCGTGAAGCGTAGCTTGCTCCTGTGCAACTCCTTGTGCAGGGTGTTACCAACCCCCAACAGTCTTGGAGTCCAGTTCTTAGGATTGACCACCACTGGGAGTGCAATTGCCTAGTAAGTTGTCAAATGGCTGGCATTATCTAGCATGCATCGTACGTGCTCCATGATTGTGCGGTTAGCCACTTTGATGACTTCATTAGATGGAGAAGTGTAGGGCGGAGTTATTTCCTTCAATATGCCCTCTGGTTTTAGGTATTCTGCAAACCATTTGGCAGTATAATCACTGCCTCTCTCTGTTCGAAATGTCTTCCCTTGCTTGTCAGACTTGCTATCTCCAAGAGCGTGCAATTCTTTGAATATCTCCAGGGATTCCGACATGTACTTCACAATGTAGTCATCCATATGCCTCGTGGCATCATGAATGAAGAGCACCATATATCAATCTCCCCCAATGGCTGTTTGAAGGGGACCGCATATGTCACAGTGCATGAAATGCAGAGGCTCAGTGGCACAGGAAATGGTGGGATTGAAGGGCTTTCGAGCTAATTTGCACTTGATGTAGCTCTTGCGATCACACTTCCTGGTCATTCTTGGAACATCAGTGATCATCAGTATTATCTGCAATGCCTTGAGACTGAGGTGTGCCAAGCAGCAATGCCATACCATCTGCTTCTCTGCATCATGTCAAGATGCATGTTCAGTGGACTTAAGTGCCAGCAGGCAGCTGTGATTGATGATATTGGTACATTGAGTCGATTCCAGAACTCAATCCAGAACTAGATCCGGAACAAGTATCCCATTGACTGGAGGTGCAGTGGCAATCAATTTGCAACGGCGATTTAAGAGGTTGAGATCGTAGTGATTCACTGGTTCAACTGTGATGTCTTTAACCATGATCTGAGACTGTGAGATGAAGTTGAACGATCCTGGCAAATGCACCACTTCTTGAAGTATGATAGTTTCTGCCTTTCCATCTGGTCATCGACAAATCAAGGTACCACATCCATATCTGGATGCAAATAATACGACCCCGTTGTATCATTTGACCATCTTCATATTGAGAGGATATTTGGTGTTAGTGACTAACATTGATCAATGGCTGGAGATGTGAATCATGGGTTGGCAATTGATGAACCAATCACTGGATGAAACATTTGAGCTAGCCCCTATCCAATAGTTCTCAATCGAAGTGGTGAGAGACGAAGCAGCCTCGGTCGATGCTTCAGCTGCATCATTGGCAGCCTTGGGAGGTTCGGCATATTACATACCAAAGCAGTTCGCTGTAACATGCCCTCACTGTCAGCAATGAATGCAATTCCCCTGATCCTTCTCCTTCCAATTGTCCCGGTAATTTCTCTCCTCCCTCTTTGGATGTTTGCCACCTTTACTCCCTTTACCACCCTTCTTGGCAAACAGCAGAGCTTCTGGAGCAAGCCCATTCTCTCTCTTGATTGCATCTTCCTTTTTGACGAGCATGGTGACAATCTCATTGGGTTTGGTGGTCATCATGGCATTTTTGGCCGTCATGAGCTTCAGAAAGACTTGCCACTCGTCATTCCTTGTGTAGACCATGTGTTCCTGTCCACTCATCTTGGCAAGTATCTTTGCGGTGTCTGTATCGGCAGCATCAGTGTCAGTGGTCAATGAGCCAGTGTAGAAATTGTAATTGTTGACTTTCGTATTGTTCTGTGATGCCTAGTTGTCAATTTGTCTGCAGTCCTGTACCTTGATGCTCCAAAGGGCTTCCATAATCTCGAAGATGTTGAGCTTCAACTTTGACTTGTAGGCTGATTTGAGCTGTTCCCAAAGTGTGTTCACATTGTCGACAACAGTGTATTGCGCTTGAATCCTCCCCTGCCTGCTCAGCAGGATAGTCGATCTGGTAACACCATGCAGATTGATACAGTCACCGAAAGTGGCCTTCATTGTAGCTGTCCTGTTTGCAGTTGACTCTTCCAGCTTGTCATAGTATCCTTCGATCATACCATACAGCTGCTTCTTGTCGGGAAGTAGGGCCATCTCGGTTGCCCAGTTTGTTTAGTTCATGTCATTGAACTTGGTGATGGTGATTGCGATTGACCTGATCTTGTATGATCCTAATCTTGACTCCCAATTGTCAGTGATCGTAGTCTCTCGGACTTTCTGGGGGACATCCAGGAGCCATTGTCAGAAGCATTCTAGGATGTGCGGTAATGACTTCTCTTGTGGAGACACTTCTCCGTGATGATGTTGACCTCCAGTCAACCAATGAAGTAGAAGTATTGATCATCGTTTCTGTAATACATGTAAGAGCTCATAACCAGTTGAACAGTGGTGTGTGCCTGCATAGTCGAGTGTGTGCAGGCGTATGTGAAAGTGTGACTACTGTGTTATATTACAAGAGATATTGAATTGACTTATTGTCGATCGATGACTAATGGTGCGTACTACAGGGGAGGCAAGTTACATCACAGTCCTTGGCATAGTGATATATATACTCCCAATTGGCTCAACACAAAGTACTTGTTGCTATTACAAGCTTGAACTTGTATCAATACTGTCAAGAAGATATCTGGACATAAATATTGTGAAAATCAAATGAATCAGATGTGGCCACTAAGACTCTGATAATCTTCAATACATAAATTGCTAAAGATTAAGTATATATTACATAATAAGATCATAATCAAGGTAATATAGCTGTGGTATATCGAATATATTGCCCCTATTACTCAGTTGATATATCTTATAATGGTGGTTTCTATACTGGTGAGAGGAAGATTATCCTACCACCACGACTTGCTTGTTAATTAAATAAAGTTTCCCTGTTCTCCTAATAGTTATAATTGTCGTACTTTCAATAGGCAAGTGGATATGGATATTACACGGCAATATTGTATAGTAACTGGTAATGGTTATTGCTTAATGTGTATTGAATACTTGATATAGCATTATTTGCAATTATCTTCTAACAGTATATTAGTATTGTTACCACATTGTCTATTAAACTATAGTTATACAAAACAAGTTATAGATTGTCTGCCACAGTTAATTAATAATATTCATTGTTTGATTACCAAGAGTATTATAGGATAACAGTTGACATCTGATTACTTTGAACCAATGGACTATTTATCCATCCATACATTGCATATTTATCCTGCACTTACAATATTACTTGTTGAATATTCGCTCAAAGACAGTATTTAACCTGTTTGGACTGTAAGGGTGTCAGCTTCTTGAATAAAGTTGTATGTTTTAACTTGTCAAAAAGTCTATTAGTTACACATTGTGTTTGGGAGAGTATCAGAGTTGTAAGATTACAATGCTATTATTGATCACTTTAAACCGAAAATGGCAGTTGCAGCAACTGCTAGGGGCAACTCAAAGTACTGGTGAATATCCAGCAATCACCTAAAATCATTTGTAAGAATATGTTAGTGTCTGGGAGTACAGATGCTATAATAAAAAGTATCTGGAAGTGCATATCACTAGTCTGTAGGCATTTCAGAGCACTTGAACGCTGTCTAGATATATTCAGAATCTGTTAACAGGCAGTCAATGTATTCAGAAATTATTTGAAGGAGAGAAACTTAGTTACAACTTATAGTAAAAGCATATGAATTTACTATATATAATTATATATCTATCTATCTATTAATACTAACAGGATTTGAACTAGCTGAAATGATATTAAAATACAGTTAGTTATTTAAATGGAGAGACATCTTCTGTGGTAACACCGAAGGTGGTCTATAGCTCTTTGAGCTATGCTAGAAAATTGCAATCAACTGAACTTGAAAACTCATTTGAAAATGAGCAGTACAGTCCTTATACAAAGGTGTTTGTGATTGGTTGAAATACACTATCAATCCAAGAGTTTAGCACTGCACTACTACACTGCAATATAGACAAATTATGTGTGTATTTTATGGGACAGAGTTTCTATATGAAATGACAATTTTCTGTAGTTTTAGAATTTTTATGGCTAATTTGAGTGTGAAGGAGTTACTGAAAGCCTCACCATGCTAAGACATTGCCAAGGTTATATTCAAAGTTGACTAATTTGGTATAAAATTAGCTATTTAGCAAAGAATCAATCATATCTCAGAAATACCAGCAGCTATTGGTGTATATCATTATACAGAGCCTAAAGAGCACTCTTTGATGGATCTTCAGCTGGCACAAAATATAAACATTTATTTTTGTGGCATAGTACCTGCTTTGGTCTTTATTTCATATTTAACAAGTTGGGTTGTAACAATAAATAGTACAGGGTTAATGGTATATTAAATAATTCAAAATGGCTTTCATGTGCTAGGACACAAGGTTTCCTGCAATTTGCTAGGTGTTAAGATCTGTTGTTTTTGGGTATCAGAAAAATTAGTGTTATACTAAGAGATCACTAATCCTCTTTTCTAGGGAATGAACATTCACTAGAAGATTCACTTGGAGGTGGTGATTGGAGTAACAAAGAAATGGACTAGGAAACGGGTATATTCAAATATTCGAAAAACATTTGAAGGCAATAATTGCCCAAACAGATTAATGTATATAGATGTACACTGGAGTTGCCAATGATGGAGAAGTATAAAGATTAATCATATAGAAACCAAAACTCTATTTGTGGTCTAACCTATTACTGTGCAAAAGTAATGAGAATTAGTTTTATATAACTCCTATAAAAGAGTAATCTAGAGATAATCAATTTAGTAGGAGATATAGTATCATTGGGGTTATATTCAAAGCCTAACTTATAATTATGGAATTTTAGAGACTTTGCTGGTCTGAGATGGTTGTTTTATATACTTGATAGTAGCTTACAATTAATACATGGCAAGGTAGAAAGAAAAGACTCATCTTTAAGCTTGGAGGTAATAGCTGAGTTGTAAATAAGGATAACAGTAATTGGAGATGGAAAAACAGAAAATATCTAAAGCAAATAAAGAATGTGCAAAGCTGTAAATACAACTAATTAGAAACAATATTATGTATACTGGATTAGATTTCATATGTTTTTAAGTATACATGGTAACTTGATGTTGTCAGACATTGTGTTAGCAATGGTTCTGGACCGTCGCTTCGGGTCCAGGTCCGGGTCGGAACCGAACCCAGGCCAAATAGGCTTTCCAGGTCGTCATTGCACCCGAACTGTCTATCAGGGTAAAGTTGAATGGAAATCTTGCCACCAGTCTGGATTGGCCGGGTTGTCAGCAGGTTATCAAGTGGGTCTGTCTGTAGATTCATATAATGGTCTTGCATTTGCTGTTTGATAATAGTATTTGATCAAAATTGCTTATTCAATATCAAGTAATCACTTTTTGAATGCTTTGCAGGTTGCAGTATTGATTATTTTGGATCCAATGTATGTCCTTTTGTCAGTTGTATTTTGTACTACAAAGCCGGTCAATAGTTCTGGTATCAGCTCAAATATCCATGCAATACCTTGATTACCGAATGTACAAGACCAAAAACTGTTGACGCACCATTGATGCTCATTTTCAGGATGGGGTAACGAAGATATCATGCACTGTGTTGGCTGAAATGGCCGGCACCACATTGAATATGCATTATTGGTACAAAGCAACACTTAGATTACCAAAGATGCAAGACCAAAAATCATTGAGGCTCCGTTGAGGCTCACTTTCAGGATGGGGCAGGGAGCGTGCCTCTGTTGTTTTTGCCACTAAAGGCAGTTAATACCTCATTTATAGATGTCTGCAACCAATCGCCACTGAGATAACCCAAGATGCAAAGCCGAAAATCATTGACGCTCCGTTGACACTCATTTTCAGAATGGGGCAATGACTGTGTCGCTTTCTCTTTACCTTTAAACACTGCCATTACATTCATTATGCCTAACCACAACCAGATCACTTTTTGATTACCTGACTTAATAGACTTAAAATTGTTGACGCTCCATTGATGCTCATTTTCATGATGGTGTAACAAAGATATCACGCATCATATTGCCTGAAAAGGCCGCAAACACATTGTATATGAATCATTACCACCAATTAACACCTAGAGAACCCAAGATGCAAAGCCAAAAATTATTGATGCTCCGTTGATGCTCATTGTCAGCATGGGGCAATGACCATGTCGCTTTCTTTTCTACCTATAACAGCTGCCATTACATTCATTATGCCTAACCACAACCAGATCACTTGTTAATTACCTGAATTAAAAGACTAAAAATTGTTGACACACCATTGATGCTCATTTTCATGATGGGGTAAAGAAGATATAAGCATCATTTTGCCTGAAAAGGCCGCAAATACATTGTATATGAATCATTACCACAAATCAACACCTAGATAACCCAAGATGCAAAGCCAAAAATCATTGACACTGGGTTCACACTCATGTCCAGAATGGGGCAGTGACCATGTCGGTTGCTGTTTTGCCTATATAGGCAGCCAATTCATTGGTTAAGCTCAACAGCAACAAATTCACTTTACAATTACATTGCTTACGAGACCAGAAATTGTTGATGCTCCGTTGACGTTGATTTTAATGAATTGTCTACTGAATATCTGCGGCCATCGATAATGGTATGATTGATAATAAGGACTTATTGGTTCCCTTTCAGCCAGATTGAGACTCAGCTGTTTGGCAAAGCCGAGCCGAGTAATTTTGTTGCACAGGTGGCACTCATTCTAACAAATTGAGATATCTTGCGGAATGATTCAACTTGCCCGCCATAGTTCTGTTTAGGAACAAATATTCACATGCGACTGCTCAATATTCTCCCATATTATTTCTCTAAGTGATATTCTTGGTCGAGCAGCACATTGAATCTGGTGATAACATAATGACCCATTCTGTCCCACATTCTCTTGTTAGCTCTACTCCTCCTTGCTTCCATTGCACTGACCATCATGAACCCCTTTTCAGACTGCTTGATTGACCTCCGTGTTGGCTGATTCGATCCGGGGACAATTGGTATGGCACCAACATCCCTGCACCCTAGGATTTCCAGAGCCTCTATGCCATTGTCAAGCTCGAAATCAGATTCGTTATCTGGCTCCCAGTCATCTTCGCTCACATTTTGATTATCCCAGTCACCATTACTGTCAATCCAATTTTTAGTGTTGGAAAGGGTTTCAGATGCACTGTCTTCATAACTTTCAGCTGGATAACGGTGGTGTTAGCAACGGATCCGGGTAACTCACCAGCAGTCCGTGTTTTGACCTGCGGTTCGGATCGGTTCGGTTCTAGAAGCGGCCAAAAACTCGAAAAGGTTTTGTCTTGGCAGGTTATTACCCGGCCCGGACATAGAACCGCAGGAACTTGGCTGGGTTGGAACCCAACCGCAGTTCCAAATTCACTGTTCCTACATCTTTGGCTCAAATTAAGTATGTCAGTTCTGAACGTACTGCGACATGATCAGTACGTAGATTATGCAGAATTATGAGCTCTTCCACACAGAGCATTCAGATTTGCAATCCGACTGATATTCGTTGAGTGGCTGTGAAAAAAGGGCCACATCTAAGCGACATTCGCGGGTTTTCCATCGCAACTCCACAAATATTGGTCGGATCACATATCTAAACGTGGGAGGTGAAAGAGCTCGTGAAACTGCACAATCTATGTACTGATCATGTCACAATACGATCAGAACTCAAATACTTAATTGGAGCCAAAGTTGTGAGGTTGAAATGCCGGGTTTTTGGTGGTAAAACCTGCCCAATTGCAACGATACGGGTTTTCGTGTGGTAAAAACCATTGCAACGGTTCTCTTCCGGTCCCAACCCTGACCCGGAACCGTTCTAGTGGGTTGCAACCGTTGCTAACACTAGATAATGGTCCATTCTGTTGATTCGGCGGACATTTAATACTTGAGTTTGTCCTTCATGGTGGTCCTTCGCGGACATTGCTGGTGGCAACTGTGATCTTCTCTGACAATTTGAATGCAGGCATGCCATCATGTTCAAAGTTTGACCAGGATGCTTTGATGATCTCTTCAGTATCTGAAATGTATTCTACAGCTGTCATTTGCTTGTTTTGGGCAGGAGATTCCTTCTGTGTAGCACACAAGTTTTGGCTTCCCCGTCACATCTCCAAAAAGTCGTGGCCCTTGGCTATTGTGTGCAATTTTCTTTCCTCCGCCTCTATCTTCAATTCCAAGTTGTTTTCAGTCTGCATGGTATCCAATGCTGTGTAATCGCCTGCCAATATTCTGTTATTGGCTCGGGCAACCTGCCTGACTACCACATTTCCCCGATGGGTCTCGCCAGTGGCTTTTGACTTTCTCCAGCCGAGAACGTCTTGCCCATGGGAAGAACTAGCCTCCACTCCAACGACATGAGGTATGATGGAGAATATCCTGAGTGCCACATTGGAGAGATCAGTGTACTGTAAGTGCGCTTGCTCTTGTTGAGGGCACCAGTCAGTGATATCCGGTAACCAATATGTACTGCTAATTTGCATGCGGCTGGAGTGGTAATTGTTAAGATTTGGATCAACTTTCCCCAGTTCTTGGGTGCTTCAGGAGGTAAATTCAAATAGAGTCTTGTGGCTGTCAATAAGCGTGCTGTGCAATTGCTGGGTCCAGGTGTCATTCCAGCCATGCTTTTAGGCGTTAAGTATTTTTCACCATTGCTGGACCAATCATATGGACCAAAAGAAGACTGATCGAATCTAGAAGCTTTTGCTGAGGGGAAAAGATTGCTGCCCAGATCATTTTCAGGTGTAATGACGGACATTCGTCCATGTTTGGCACAGTATTCGTTCTCCACATACTTCAGAAACAGCTCTTGGCATTGGGCTGTATAAGTTGTCTTGTCGTCAGGATTAATGTCCATTGCCGTGTCCCACGTCCTAAATGATCGCAACTTCTGTAAAGGATGGAGGATATGTGCTGAAATGAGAAGTATACCAGTCTTTGGAGTTACTTCAGCATAATATTTTGACAGCTTCTGTCACGTGATCTTCACGGCGAAGTATAAGTTTTCCGTTCATCGAGATTTCTTCGTAGCTACAGCTCGCTCAATGCCATCTATATAATTGAACATTTCATTGTAGACAGTAATGACATGATGCAGAGTAACTGGATGCCGTTTCAACATCCCCAGGGTCCAGTACTTCGATGACGTAATTGACGATGGTGCATTCATTCTGTGCTGTGCAGAGTGGCCGGAAATCATTGCATTTTCGATTATTCACCCACTCGCAGGTGAATTCTTGTGATTGGTAGCCTCGCCCAAGCAACTCCAGTGTTGAATTCCACCATGATGTCACATCCATAATTGGTAGTATTGCGATTCGTACTTTGGCGTTTTGACAGTCAATGAACTCATTTTGACGATCAGGTGTCAGTGTAATCAATACAGCAAGCATTCTCTGCTGTATGAAGGTCAGTTGCAGGACTTTCAAAATGTCTTGAAATACGTACTTTCTCAATTATCTTTGCCAAAGCTGGTCACTTAGCCGACCACTTATTGATTCTAGCATTGCCCTCTTTTCGCAGTCTTCGACTCTTCCCAATGGCTGTGCTTTTATTCTCTCCAAATTGCTGATTGCTCTCATGGGCTTCCCAAAGCTTGGTGCGGACTTTGTCACCGAGACTACTCATGAACGCTCCCAATGCCAGCTGAATGATGTGCTCCATGCATGGTATGTGGTTCCTCATTGTGGGCCACTGGACTCTGAAGGCCTCAAGGGTTGATTGTAGTTCCCGAGTCATCGAGTAATTGGAGGAAGCATTTTCAGTCGAAATTTCAAGTATACGGCCGTAGGTAAGCCCAAAATAATCAAGAACCTCCTCCAAATGAATGGCTGGCCTTGCTCCTGTATGTTCACCCTTGACCAATTATCTGTAATTAGCTTTCGAAAAAGGGAGAGAGGAGGTTTTCAACCTCATCGAAAGCTAGTTGTACTGCTCGCAACGCCCAATGTCGATCCATATAGTGAGCTATGACCGAAGTTATGGCTAATTTGCTCGTCGATTTCTACCCGTCCAAAGCTTTGCTAACTGTATACATTGATGGCAATTGCTTCTTAATTGCATCCACGGTCAGTGAGTTTTCCCTGCGGCAAATGTTGCTCCGGGTGATGGCTGATGGCAGTACCAGCTCGCAGTGTAATGCATCATATAACCGCCATTCCTTGAGGTTTGATATCGCGTTCCAAGGAATATGAGGTGAAACATATCATAACATGAAGTTGCGATTCCAGGTGTCTTGGTGATATTGGGAACTTACAAAGTCTGTTGCTGCCAGTTTGGAGCATTGTGTCTGTCAATTGTATCAATATAGGTAAAATCTAACTGTTGAATATGAATTTCCTCTGTGAACTTACCATTGTAATTGCTCAACTGCCTTGCCTCTCCAGTATGGCCAAAACTGTATCATCAACGGTTGATCTTGTCAATTCAGAAACTTCTGAATCTGTTTATTTGTTTAACTTTGCAATTTGCGCTTTTACCAGTAAGTGTTTCCCCATTGAGCTGGTCCCATGTTCTGATGGATGGCGAAGAACATGGTCACACACAATACATATGATGGCAGGGATGCCGGTCTCCTTGATTCTGTAGTGCAAATGGAATCGCCACAAGGGTGCGTGTCTAGAATTATTCCAACCAACTTGCAATTTCGAGCCTACATTCATACAAGTCCACCCAGCATGAAATGTGATGAATAAAGAAAGGATGCTCAATTCACGAATAAAGACATATTCATTATTGGAAGATATCATAACCTCTAGCAACGAAGCATTTGAAGAATAGGAATCTGAGATGGTGGCATGATTTTCGAAGCTGCTTTTTCGAGTTGAGAGGCTGTCAAATGTTATGTTATAGTCAAGTAGAATGCCAGTTCTCACATAATGACTCTAGAGCTACACGCAAGACAAAAGTAAGAACGGTGAGACATTGCATGCATAGTGGTGAAGTTGTATACAACGACATATTGAAAAGACTGACCGTTCAAAATTCAATTTCGGAATGAAGCATAGCAGTTTGTTTGGGGGAAGCTTACTGAGCCCCACTAAAAGTGTTGCCGCACCGCTGACGGTTATTATCAGGAGGTGGTAGCGGTATCATTACAAGAAATGTTGCCCATACTTGCTGCCTATACTTCAATTATGGATTAATGCCGATGAACAGCCATTGGATTATGCAAGTTGTAAGATCTAAAATTGTTGATGCTCTGTTGATGCTCATTTTAGGACATAGTAGCGATGTCGTCCCGAGCATTTGTGCCTGGACAGGCGGTGGATAGTTCGATCATGGGTCAATGTGGTTTCACTGCCGTTGGAATATCTTTCATGCAAGGCGAAAAAGCATTGACACTGCCATGATGCTCATTTTCAGGATGGGGCAACCAGCGTGTCACTTGTCTCTTTAGCTATAAAGCCGACTAATACCTTCAATTTGGAACGTTGTGACAATGCAGCCCTTTGATTGGCGAAAGTGTAAGACAAAAAATCTTTGACGTGTCGTTGACGCTCACATTAAACACATCGAAACAGTCATCGTACTCTCAACAATTGTATCCAAAGAATTGTGTAGTCATAATAGACAGCCAATATAGTGTTTCCCCATATAATCATTTGCATCTTGAAACTGTGTGGCCTATTAATTTTGGATCAACCACGATCCATGTTATCTGAGTGATGGATGAAATCGTCATATCACATTGTGGCACTTTCGGCCGGCAATTTACGGCATGCAGATCTTTTCACTCATCGTTGATTAATTTAGCCAGACTTCCTCACCTTTCCTCATCCAGCTCCATCTCCTCGATTTCCATGACGTACCATAAGCAATTGTAAATATCTCAGTCGTGTGCACAAGGTCTGTGCGGAGAGTTATGCAGTTGGATACATGGCTAAATGCTGCATGATGGTCGTCATTCAGATAGATTTGTAATGAGCACTGACCCCTCCTTTTCTGACTCCTATGACATCACTCACTTGAAATTTGTTAGTATACTTCATCACTAATTTAGTTTTTGCTTTCTCACCTGGCAGTAACAGGCTAAAAGATATGGAGTTTATTGGTCATCTTACCGCCTGATTGGGAATATAAACTTATCGCACGGTGCGAACGACCCTTGCCCATGCACCTACCAATTATTGTTTCTCACAATGTAGTCACTGATATCAAGACACAGCAGACATGGAGCGAAATTGGTACACGAATTGCTTCTCGGTGAGATATGACCTCAAAAGAGTCAACTGGCCTATGTATTCCTCCAGTGGCGCAGGAGCCGGTACCGTTTCTTCGTCCGAGTCTAATTCCTATACGGTGACTAGCTCGGGAGGCAATCTGCAGGGGTACAAGCTTATGGGTTCAACTGGCTTTGCTTTCTGAATACGTGAAGAATTGGTCTCCGCATTGGGCTGCAGACATGCTATGCCTGGGCTTTGGCTTCCCGGAACCTGGCCTGATATGACTAGTCCCTGGTCGAGAAGTCCCCTGGGGCTGATGCGATATTCCGGGGAGGATATTAACAGTCTCTGTATGCTCTAGAAATGTTGTCGGTGCAGGTGTGGCCGCAATATCATCCATTTGCCGTTTACAGACAGCCAGAACCCTCTATTCGGTTGCGCCATACTTCTGATCTATTTCACGGAAGTAGTCGGCTCAGTCCACCCATCCCAGGTGTGTCAATTGGTCAAACATGATCTACTTCGGCCACAACCTCCCCATGCGCTGCTGTACCGTTTTGGGGATTGTGCCCATCACCCAGCCGGGTTCATCATCTTCGCACAGCTTGCCCAGCTCTGTATCTTGATATTGCTCATCTTCTGCAGCCTCCACATCGTCAGAACTTGCAAGATCGTGCAGATTGTCTCCGATCTCATTCAACATCTCCGGAAACACGTTATTGGGCTCGCCGGTTTTCAATCCCTCGTTTTCAGCTTTCGTCATATCTTCCTGCTCCTGCTTAATCGCTGTCTCTGCGTCTTCGCCTCGCTTTCTTGCTGCAGTGGTATCTCTCTCGACATAATCCTCGATCCATATCTCTTTATCTTCATTGCCTAAAAAGTGCGTTTCTTGTCGTTTCTCCACTGCGAGCTTCTTTTTACATCACAAGCTGCGCACTGCTCCAATGGCTCGGACTCTTTGTGCCTCCATGCTGCTCTTGCCTTCATTCGCTTGATGATGTCGTCTTGTGGAAAGATTTGTCGATTTCCTTGTTTGCTAGCCGGAAGTGGCACAAGTTCTTTTTGAAGCATTGACCATTGTAGTTTGTGTTGAGTTTGTTGTTGGGCGCGATGTTGGATATTGCGAGACATGGACGATACGGAGGCATGCTGCGTCATTGATGTCAAGGCTGGGATGCCTGATCGAGTTCAATCAAGCAAAATCAGCATTTTGACTGTAACTAAAATGGGAATAGTTATGCTTACCGTACAACATGACTTGATTGTGAGTGTCAGTTTCATGGAATATCCCAGGGATTTTTTGGGACAAACATTACCTGACATCCGTTCCCTCGATGAGTTCCCTTTGTATATCTCACAATCATGATGTTTTGGCTGTCGTACACCTCTATTTACCTGGGTAAACAACCAAACAATATCTGACTGACTTACTGCAAATCGTAGGACACTGGGACACCCATGGAAGTTGCAGCCATACGCAGCAGGATTCATCTTGAGTAAAACGTGCAAGTTGGCTGTTACTTATTCCATTCTGACTTGAAGCTGACCATATATTCCTCAGGACTTACCACTTCTTTTTGTTATCATCTTCCTCTCCTATTCCACACCAGCAAATAATGCATACACCAACACCCCAGCCAGCTGAGAGCGGATCCGAATCAAGCCAATCGATGGGCGTTTCATCCCATGCGTTACTTGCTGGTTCACAGCAACAACGCAGGCAACAGTAAGTCCACCGCAACGCTGGCAATGCAGTCACCGAAGATATGACCCAGTATGCGCATTTAAACATTGTCAGTCAGACGGGAAGCGGCAGGAATATGAAGCAGCCTGTAATTGGATGGGAGTATATCCATATCGTGGTAAACGTGGGTCGACTAACAGTCTAGTGCACAGCGGGTATATGTAGAGAGCTACATGACCAATTGATCGCTTCCCATAACAGGAATCCTTCATGCTTGACCAATGCATTTGTCCTCACAGTCCGTGAGATTGGACATCATGATGAGGTCAGCTCTGGGATTTTCACTTACAAAATTTCGTGATATGGATCCCCAAGTGTGGACAAAACAAGCTTTGATCACCTTACAGGAGGCTACAGAAGCGTATACGGTTGAAGTAGTAGCCGAACATCATTCTTATGTGCAGAAACTAATCCCTTGTAGGTTTTCAACATGTCTGCTACTATGGCAAGGCAAGGAGGTCGGCTACAGTTGGAACAGTCCGACATGCACTTGGCGTGGAATATGGCCCAAATGGCCACAGGAGGGTTTGCGCAAACTGCAGTAGAGGAAACGCAATATCTGATCAAGAAACCTAGCGCCAAAATCCAAGAGGAGAGGAAGCTGAGAGTTGAGGTTCCTGGGCAGAGAATCGTGAAGGCTGCGATAGGATAACACCTGGCTATGCTTCGTCAGAACCACACAGACGAATGCTTTCCTTGGGCCAACAATGCTGCAATTAATCCGCAGACAAGTTGGAGGGGCAAAGGAACAGTTGCACCCCCGCCCGACCGACCCAGACATCTGAAACCAGAACCGACGCCACCTCTGCCCAGAACGCCACCTCTGCCACCCGGTGACAATGAGAGAGCTCAAAGTTCCAAAATCGACAATTTGCCACCTGGGTATGTTCATTCACACGCTCCGCTTCCCAGCCTTCAATTTTTCAATCTTGACGCATATGCCCAGGATAGCCAGCACAATGCAGATTTCAATCGAGTTATGCTGACTGATGAACGACCATCCACTGGTTAGTACACTATCTGCTGTGTGGTCATGCAGCTAATAATCAGTTTGCAGACGAGACCAGCCTATTGAGCCAACCTGCAAGTGAGAACGAACATAGATCGAAAGGAACGGGATTTTCGAGTGTATTGTTATCTCCAATTAGTGGACACTGTAAAGTATATTTGAAACGATATATTTATATGTATCATTAAAGCACAATGTAGGGATAAAGTAGAAAGTAAATGAAAAGAATAGAAAGGCTGCCAAAACAATGTGAATGATATACGATGCCAAATCAACTGATTGCACATTGCGGTTACGCGCGTGGCAAAATGAGCATCAAAGGAGCGTCAACAATTTTTGGTCTTGTAAGTCAGGTAATTAAGAATTGATACAGTCATGGTTATACATAATCGAAGTATTGGCTGCCTTCAATAGCAACAATTATAGCAACATGCTCCCTATGTCAGCAAAAGCTTCGGTGCAACCATAACGGAGATATACTATCCCTGCTACTGCTTTGTTATGGTTGCTCACCATAGATTCTGCATGTCTACTAGATACTTTGGCAATTGGGGAGGTGTTTTGGGAATGCTATGCGAGTGTTACCATGTGTAATATTGAATTACAGAAGGAAGCAAATTTCTCATACTGTATGCATTCAATCAACCCCCTTTTCTCAATCATCATCTCCACCACCATCACCATCACCACCATCACCATTACCACCATCGCGTATTAAACTTTTAGATTATTGCTCTATATGCGGAATGTAACCCACCCCTGCCAACTCCCTGCGACACCAGGTCCAATGCTGCAGTTGAAGCGAGATCTATGGCGACAAGCGAAGTCAAATCCAAGCCAGATCCACCGCTACCAGCCTGCTTCCAGCGAAGCCAGATTTTCAGAGAGGTGAGAGTGAGCATTCCACCACCACCACCAGCTTGCTCCTAGCGAAGCCAGAGCCACTGCTACCGACAAACCCAGTTTTGCCCCTACCAGCGAAGCCAGATCCACCGCTACCAGCTTGCTCCCAGCGAAGCCAGAATGTGAGAGATGTGTGAGTGAGCATTCCACCGCTACCAGCGTGCTCCCCGCAAAGCCAGATCCACTGCTACCAACGAAGCCTGATCCACCACCAACAGCTTGCTCCCAGCGAAGCCAGATTGTCGGAGAGGTGAGAGTGAGCATTCCACCGCTACCAGCTTGGTCCCAGCGAAGCCCGATCCACTGCTACAAGCGAAGCCAGATCCATCGCTAACAGCTTGCCCCCAGCGAAGCCTGATTGTCAGACAGGTGAGAGTGAGCATTCCACCACTACCAGCTTCCTCCCAGCAAAGCCAGATCCACTGCTACCAGCAAAGCTAGTTTCACCCCTACCTGCGAAGCCGGATCTATTGCTACCAGCTTGCTCCCAGCGAAGCCAGATTGTCAGAGAGGTGAGAGTCAGCATGACAGAGCAGTGAGACAAAGCATATCGGAGGTTGAAAAGTGAATATGTCAGAGATGTGTGAGCGAGCAGATCGGTGGTGAAAGTGAGCATGTCAGTGTCAGAGTGGGAGCGAGTATGTCAGAGTTGTTAGACTGAGCATGTCAGAGTTGTGGGAGTGAGCTTGTTGGAGTCATGAGAGTCAGAGTGTACGCTTGTCAGAGTACTAAATACATATGTAACTCTTGAATATATAGTATAATCCATAAATTGCAGTATATAATACATGCGCTACAGTTGCATTACAGTATTGATTCAGTTAGGCTATCAGTATAATACAGGTTTATTATCGTGGGTTACCGAAAACGGCTCTGGGGTGTTTTGCTTTATTTGGTGTTATCGGTGTTACGGGAGGTTATGGCAGGCCATATAGCCTATGGTAGATTACATGTAACAGAGTATGTTTTTCCTGACGTACCCAATCCTGAAACTGAGCTTCGACAGAGCGTCAACAATCGATGGTCTTGCATCCTGGGTAATCTGGCAGACGATAGGTTGCAGTCAATCATAAAGGCATTATTGGCTGCCTGTATTGGCAAATGAGATAGCGGTACCCTCCCTGTCCCATCTTGAAAATGAGCGTCGATGGAGTGTTAATGATTTGTGCTCTTGCATCTTCGGTAATATGATGGACGCTTGATCACAATCATCCATTGACAAGGAGTTGGCAGCCTATATTGGCACATGAGCAAGGAATATTCCTGCGACAGCCTCCGGGACAGTTACAACATATCTCATTTACAAGGCTACCATGGAGTTTTCATCAGCCATTCAGAGTACAAAAATAGTCAAAACGATGTATATGCACAATAACGGCCACATCGCACTGTGATTAACCATCATGCAAGGCCAACAATCATTGACGCTCCAGTGACACTCATTTTCAAGATGGGACAGTGAGTGTTTCGCTTTCTCTGTTTACTTTGAAGGCGGCCAATACTCCATTTATGGCTATCTGCAACGTATCGCCCCTCAGATTACCCAGGATACACGACCAATGATTGGTGACGCTTCGTTGACGCTCATTTTCCAGACAGGGTAGGGAATGAGTCTCTGTTTGTTTTGATCATTATGGTGGCGAATACATCAAAAAAAGACAGCGACAGACCAAATTCAATATTGTGAGATCATCAGTAGCATATTTGAATGCGACCATAAATGGAAAAACCCGAAAACCAGGACCGGAGATTGCAACCGAAGGGTCTACCTGACACTGGCAAAACGTGTGGGTTGACAGGTACAGGTCCGGGTTTGGCCAACCGGGAGACAGCGGGTCAGGTCTTTGGATGGGTCTGGAACTGAACCGACCCGTGTTTGCAGTCCAAACCAGGACCGCTGGCAGGTTACCCAGACCCGTTGCTAACTCTAGTCAGACTGAATTCTCTTGGTTTGATATTCTGAAAGCAATTTCCCTTTCTTTATCTCCCAGCTATTGCTTTTATGTTTACATCATGGCCAGCAAATTAGATCAAAAATCTCAGTCATCTCTTGGTATTATTATACAGTAACTTTACAACCTACAAGTTGTAAATTGTCTACATTTAATTGACTTGCTGTTCCTATTTGATAGTATCTTTTCTCTTATCTCTGAATCTGCATTCCTAATATCTGAATGAACATTGTTATACTGTGTTGGAATACCAGCAAAATCTATTATTGCCACCAGGTTCCTGTGGGTGTTTATGAGAGTTGGTGGATGACAATCCTATCATGGTCAAATCTCAGAGATGACGACACCAATGCTTTCGCCATTACGTGACACTGGAAGTACTGGATACAAATTGGCAATGAAATGGGAGGACTGATGGCAATGCAAAAAGTTCCTTAAAATGCAGATGGCAAGCATGGGAGTCCATGAAAGGACAATAACCCTTCCTGGGAAAAGAATACATTCCTTCGAAATGCTGCTGGTGCAGCTGGAAGGCATCATTAATACTGATCATTAAATGATTGTAAAGGTTGATTATTCTGTTCATATTGAAATCTATATATCTATCTATCAATATATCTATCAAGCTATCCACCTACACATGATCTATTCAGACTGGCTTTGGGATCAGCGTGAGCGCAATTGTAGCAACAACTGGAAATGGTGAAGATGTAAACAAAGAGATGTATTGAAAGACATTATTGGGTGAGATTGCCGATTATCTTAGATGTGGTGATCAAATACACATAGAGATGCATTTGGTGGTGTCGATTGAGCATGCTTGAAGATCTAGATTCAGACTCAATCACACAAGATTGAACATATGCAGAGGGGCCGTAATCAGGGGACATTCAATCGGCAAATTCAGTGAGCTTGTGGATTTAGTTTGAGGTGAATGTTGAGCAAGTTTGTAGATGCACATGGAGACCATGAACAAGTAAGCTTGGTGATTTACTTGGAGGTGGTAATTGAGTAAGTTTGGAGCTGCGCTTGGAGGCATTGATTATGTACACTTGGAAGTGGTAATGGAGTTCATTTAGTGATGGACATACAGGCTGTGATTGAGTAAACATGCAGCTGTGCTTGGAGGTGTCCAATCAGGAGGCTGACCATCAGGACAAAAATAAAACAGGAGCTGAAGCTCTATATAGTGGTTAACTTGCAACTGTGGGGATGTGACAAGAGTTATCTATACCTGTGTATTCCTGAAGTACAGGAGGTGGTCAATATGTAGGTGCTGGAAATAGAGGCAGTTGATTTTGAGATAATGGATCTAGATGCAGTCTACTTGGAGGGAGGTGCAATGAGAGCTGCAACTCAATTCATCAGGTAACTTGTCATGATGCAAATGTGCCAAACTTTGACTATAACTCCAAGCTAATCATGGGCTGGCAGTGGATAGTTAATCTGTATAGAGGTACAGCTGGAGCTACAGTTACATTCAGGGGTTAACAAATAATCTTGAGTGACAGTCAATCATGGGCAAAATGTATAGCCAAACGATAATGTATGAGCATTACACAAGGAGATAGTATGAGTTGACTTTACTTGGAATTCTCCAGGAATGCTAGATTGGTGGATGAGTAAGTAACAGATGCTAGAAAGAGATAGGTAAAGATTGGAGAAATTATCATGTGAAACTAAGACATAATGGAAGTTCCCATACCATAGTAAAATACTATACATGATATGGCAGGTATATTACCAGTGCTGTCAATTATGAACCTGATACTAGGTGTACCAAATCTGATTGGGCAGTTATACCCCATATTTTCACCATCTGTAGATATCTACACCATTACTATCCTCTATCGGTTACTCTCATATACAATTGTATTCTAATCTTACCATCTGAATGTGAGTCATGCCTGCTCACCTCACTATGCAACCAGGATGTGTCAATAGTAAGTGTGGTATGCAGTGCAGATTGACAATCTCTGACTGACAGCGACTCTATTGACTTATCTGTTGTCATATAACTCTCGTGGTTACTCCTATTCGACCAATTGTAAGTGTTGCTGTTAAATTTCCCTCCCAAATGGCCACCGCCTGAGTGATTACCTCCAAGTCTGCCACCAAGTTGACAGTATCATCCCCATGAAGTGTATCTCTAATCTCTCTCTATCATGGCCCTTACAAGTATATCATGATACTTGCTTTATTTTTGATATCAAAAGTATCACCAATCTAGCTCAATCCCACCCTTCAAGTATATTCTTAAGTTTGCTAGCTTATGTTCTTGAACTTCATTCCTGAGATCCCTTGATTGTCACATTCCAGTTTGCAAACCTTTGTTTTCCAAGTGCATCTCTATATCTCAAAGTTCACTAAGCTGCTGGGTCCAGGCGCATTACTGATAGCTCTCGTCTGATAGCCTTTGACTACAATCCTCTCTCAGATGGACCATATTTATCTACACAGATTGACTTAGATTGAGAATACATGTCACATTATTAAATAGTGAATTTTGTTGAAATTTTGAAATGAAAGTCTAAACAACAACCAATAGGACAAATGAAATGGCTTGTTGGACCCTAAGAACCACTGCTGTAAGAATGTAGTACTAAGCTTAACATGTTTCTGCAGACCAGTACAGAGGTTTCAGCTGCTTCTGCAGACCTGCTCAGGTGTCCCAGCTGCTAGGAAATTTGACTAATCATGAAGTCAAATTTTTTTGCATCCTGAATGCATCTTCACAACTCTAGGTGCTTTCAGAATCCCTTCAGATTGCTTTGGATGTATCAAGCAGCACTTTACTTAACTTCTAGGAAGTCTGGAAGTGGATGGAATAACTAAGGCATACTTGTAAGGTTGACAGAATTGTCAGGGAGATTTAGATAAGTCTTCGAGACAATTATGAAATGTGCTGATATACATCAGCAAAATGTAAATCGGCCCGGAAGCCACTCTCAAATCTCCCTGACACTCCAGTTGACCTTACCAGCGCTTCTAAGTACTTCCAGATACTCTCAGGCCACCCTGCAGCTAAGCACAGTGCTCTCAGACTCTGCTGTTGCATTCATAGGTGCTCCTGAAAGCACCTGCAGTAATCGAGGTGCATTCTGAATGCTCCGATACTTGACATATAGGGTAGTGACATTTTGAAGCAGCTGAGACCTCTGCACAGGTGTGCGGGAGAGTTCGACAGCTGCGGAGACATCTGCCCAGCACTGTGGGAGACTTGGTGCCATAATCTCACAGCAGTGGTTTTTAGAGTTTCATATTCACAGAGCATTTTGTCTGTTCAATTCATCATTGTTACAGTCACAAGATTTGCACCATCAGAATATAGTGTGTATTATCTAAGTCTTTCTCTAAATATAACTATGGCCAATCTGGCTGCAGACAGTACTCAAGCGTCATCTGAGGAGGCCATAGTGACAGGAATATCCATTTCTCACCACAACAGTCATGCAGGTTGCCAGGGTGAAACTGGCGGGGTGCATACAGAGACAGAGGGATAACTAAGATGGACCAAGTGACTTGCATCAGCAACAACTCTAATTTCCGTCAGAAACATCCGGGTGTTCCGGACGGCTCTAACGGCTCTGACGGAACCTCGTACCCTCTGACGGAGAACTACACGCTGCCTGTCGCCCAGGCGACAGGTCGCGTTGCATACGTACTCCCTTACTTTGTCGTGACGTTTAGGCACGATCAGAAGGACACGTGTGTTACACTCTTCGCAAGGGCTGCAGTTATGCTGAAGCCATTTACACAACGCCAGGCGATGTTAAATCATAGCTACTACTTATCGTTCAACGATTTTCAAAACTTATGTATTCAGTTTGTATTCTCATCTATGTATCTAAGTATCTATATAGCTAATATGTACTCCCCGTCGTTCAGTCCACCTCCGTTACCCCTCTATCTCCATACACCCGCCGTCGCTCATAAACGATTTACTTGGAGGCCGTGATCGTGCGAGTTGGGAGATACACTTAGAGGCCGTAATCGTGCAAGTTTGGAGATGCTCTCGGAGGCCGTGATCGTGCGAACATGGAGGCCCCAATTGAGCGAGGTTGGATATACACTTGGAGGCTGTGATCGAGCGGGATTGGATGAGTACTTGGAGGCGGTCGATGGACGGCGCGCCGGGTGCTGAGACTGTATTTCATCAGTTAGTTAACTTGCAACCGTGGGAATGTGACAAGGTGACTTTACAATTGAGCTCTCATGGAGACATGGCTGATGGCGGTCGATCGTGTATGGAGGCACGCCGGAAGCTGAAGCTACATTCAGGGGTCAACTCGTAATTGTGAGAATGAAGGGAAGACAAACAATCTTTGAGTGCTGTACTCAGTGTATTCTGTACTCGGTGTATGCTGTACTCGGTGTCAACTCATGATCATGCCATGGAGAGCTCGAAAGGGATGACTTAACTTTGTGTTCTGCGATGATGGTTGAGATGTGGATGAGCAAGAGAGAGATGGGGGATGAAGAGGAGAACGATGTGGAGGATACGAGCGGATATGAGAAATCAGGGGTACAACTTGCCTCATTGGGTTGGGAAGACCTCGTATCGGTGTTATTACACGCCGGATTGGGACTCATACCTGCCGTAATGGGGATGGTAAATTGACTCGCACACGAAATTCTCTTAAGTCCCAGTTTCTCATGATGATTTGTCCCATCTCCTCTACCATCACCTAAGAACATGAAGTTAAGTCATCCCTCTCTATCTCTCCATGCCAT